>OJAW01000195.1_pt1 | contig 46751 bp, 43 predicted proteins | sample 1589151 | NCBI WGS metagenome assembly OJAW01 (sample SAMN03283290) | human gut metagenome | biome: human-associated habitat; material: feces | host: Homo sapiens | place: Peru | collected 2012
AAGCGAAGTTCCTTCAACTTGCTTCCCCGACCCTTATATACAAAGTCGGCAGTATGGAAAGGAGTGCCACAGAATGGACATCCGTTATATCGCTCCAAAGGGAAGGTTCCATCGGGGATAAAGTGGCCACATTGAAGAGTCGTACCCTTGAATCCAGCCTCCACTCCACCAAATATATTAGCTATCCAGGTTTGTAAATGATCGGCACAAGATTCACCAGTAGGCATGCTCCATCCCTTGACGAGCGGAGCCCAGTTGAGGTCAACACCCATCACGTCGTTAATACACTCTGTGATTTCTGCAAGAGTGTCTGCTGAAACTGCGTTTAATGCATGGAGCAGTTCCTCGCTAACGCAGAAACCATTCTCCTTCAATCGAGCCACAAAAGCCATTACGGGAACTGTGACCTCAGAGTTATTGTTTATCTCCTCGCGATTGATGTCGAGGCAGACAGCACGATAGCACAATGCAACTTTTGTCAAAGTCTTGTTCATAGTCATAATAATTTAAAAGGTAATTGGGAAACTGTTTTGATGACCCGGCATAGCACAAAAGCCACCCGTAAATACATTTTTTGAAGTAAGTCTCTCTTAGACCTATTTTGGGGTCCGGGTCGGAGTCGAATCGACGACACAATAGGTAGTATGTGGTAATTGGCCTTCTGCAATAGAGGAAATGTTATCACAATTCTATTTACTCTACCAACTGAGCTACCGGACCAAAAAGAATGGTGGGAACAATAGGGCTCGAACCTATGACCCTCTGCTTGTAAGGCAGATGCTCTCCCAGCTGAGCTATGCTCCCGTAGGTATAAAAAATGCTGGTCGGGATGACAGGATTCGAACCTGCGGCATCTTGCTCCCAAAGCAAGCGCTCTACCAAACTGAGCCACATCCCGTTCTCCCTTAACGAAGGGTATTATACTACAAAGAATAATAGAAGTCAAGAAATAATTTAAAATTATTGAATTTGTATTAAAATTATGGTATACTTTTTATAAATTTATATAATCTTATATTAATTTTATAATCCAAAATGCACATTTCCGCATAATGCGGTATTTGAAAAGGGAGTGTATCAAAATGAAAGGCAAAATTTTAGTTGCAGGTGCGGGACACGGCGGGTTATCCTGCGCGGCAAACCTTGCAAAAAGCGGATTCGACGTTACCGTACTCGAAAAGCAAAAACGCGAAAATTTAGGCTACGACTGGGACGACGTATTTTTCATAGACTGCCTCGACAAGGCGGGTTTTCCGAAAATGAACGAAAAATATTATCATCATTCGTACCCGCTTCACTGCACGTCGCCTAACAAAAAAGACTGGATTTTGCAGGATTTTTCGGGACATGACCTCGACTGCTCGGTCGACAGAAAATATTTGTTAAGATATATGATATCGTTCTGCGAGGAGTGCGGAGTCAAGTTTATATTTGAAGCCGAAATTGCCTCCCCGATAACCGACGGAGCGCAGGTTACGGGCGTAAAAGTTAAACAGGACGGATTATTCTACGACTTTAACGCCGATCTCGTTATCGACGCGTGCGGTATGAATTCTACGTTAAGACGACTGCTTCCCAATAAGTGCGGAATTATCAATAATTTCGCCGACGACGAGTATTTCACCGTTTACAGAGCGTTTTATGAAAGAAACAACGATTTAACGCCCGACGAGCCTTACAACGTTTATTTTTATCATAATTATGAGGGCGGAGTCGACTGGGTTCTCTGTGAGGAGGATTATATCGACGTTCTCGTCGGCAGATTCGGCAAAAAGCTGACTCGGGAGCAGATTGACAACGCTCTCGCCGATTTCAGAAAGGATTATTCGTCCTTAGGCGATAAAATCGTCAGGGGCGGTCAGATAAATACATTGCCGATAAGACGCATGATTCCCATGATGGTATGCGATTCCTACGCTGCGATAGGCGACAGCGCGGGCATGACGATTCCGCTTATCGGTTCGGGTATTGCGAATTCGATAAAAGCGGGCAAAATTCTCGCCGACGTTATCGAGGAATGTGACGGCGACTATTCGAGAAAGAATCTCTGGCAGTATGAGTACAGGTATTTCAATGAGATAGGCAAGGATCTCGTTCTGCTCGATATCGTACGCAAGGTTATCATCTCCGTTAAGGGCGAGGACGTTGACTTCATGCTCAACAATAAAATTCTCACGTCCTCGGATATCTCGATGGCGAGCGGCGGCGGATTCGATTTAAACATACCCGCTCTTGCAAAAAAAGGCGCGAAGCTTCTTAAAAATCTCGCGCTCGTTGCGGGCGCGGCTCCCAAGGTTATGGGCGTGCTGAAAATTAAAAAAGTATGCGATTCGATGCCTAAAGAGTACGACGAAGAAAAAGTCGGCGAGTGGATAAAAGAATACACCGCACTGTAATTTGAGCGGATGAAAGGATAGAATATGAAAAAAATACTTTGTATAATACTCTCACTGTTGATGATTCTGCCTATGAGCGTTACGGCTTTTGCCGAAACGGGCGAAGCTTATGACGAGTCGGAATGCAGTCAGCTCCCGATTGTATTTGTAAGGGGAATGGATTTTCCGAATTTAAAAATAAACCCCGATTCCGACGACAGCGAAAACGCAATTAAATTCGATTTTAAAACAGTTGCTCCGTTTGCCTCGAAAGCCGTTTTAAATCTTATAAAGGGTGATAAGGATTCGGCTTTAGAAAACGTTATAGACTGTTCATACGAGATTTTTAAATATAATTCAATGGACGAAAACGGCGACCCGCTTTATAATACGGGAATGGTCAAATATCCCGAGAGCGCGGAAAATTATCCGTTCTTTTATAACGAATATGACTTCGAAAACGGCTTGACTCATACGCTTATTGAGTCAATGCCCGCAAAGCACGTGTATTACATTCATTATGACTGGAGACTCGACCCGCTTACCGTTGCCGACGAGATTAACGATACGGTAAACAGGGCGATTGAGGCGACGGGTCACGAAAAGGTAAAGATAATCTGCTCAAGCATGGGCGGAATCATGACGATGGGATATCTTACGAAATACGGATATGACAAAGTCGAAAGATGTCTGTTCATGTCCTCGACGTTCTGCGGAACGCAGATTGCGTCCGACATGTTCACGGGTAAAATCAAGTTTACGCCCGAAACGCTTTATAACTTCTGCTATAATGCCGTTTCCGACTCGTTTATTCTCTCGAGAATCGTTAAGTCGCTTTATAAATCGGGACTTTTCAATTCTCTTATGAAGGTTACGGACTACATAGTAGATAATTATAAGGACGAAGTATACGAGAGAGTTTTTATCCCCGTATTTTCTCACATGCCCGTATTCTGGGGACTTATCCAGCCCGAGGATTACGAGGACGCGGTTGATTACATCTTAGGCGGAAGAACGGATGAAAACGCCGAGTTCTTAAAGAGGACCGACGCGCTCCGGGACATGATGAAGAACAGAAACGAGCTTCTTGATAAAATGATATCCGACGGCGTTAAAATCGCGGTCGTTTCGCACTACAATCAGCCCTTAGCTCCCGTATACGAAAGCGCGGACTTCAACGGCGATACGGTTCTGGAGACTCGTCAGACATCGGGCTATGCGACGGCTGCAAAGTACGGCGAAACGCTCGGAGATGATTACGTTCCCGAAAATGAAAAATATCTCTCCCCCGACAGAGTCATAGACCTCTCGACGGCGATTCTGCCCGAGTATACTTATATTATAAAGAACGCTCCGCACGTCGCTTGCTCGTACGGTACCGAGTATAGTGAATTTGCAATGTATCTTTTAACAACGGACGGCGATTTAAAACCCGGAACAAACGAAAGATATCCGCAGTTTATGCTCTCCGATAAAAACAAAGAGACGCTGAAATCATTTGATTAAAATTCAATAAAAACAAACGGTGCTGTAAAACTCATTTTTACAGCACCTGTTTTTTAACTTACAACGGGGATTTTTAACTTCCCCTATTTTTTTTAAACAAACGAAACAACGGCAGACATGCGGAGAAAAACTTTTTATATGCTTCGCAGTAGTCCCTGTCCTCTCTCTGCCTCTTGCAGCCGCCCGCACGGCACAGCGGAAAATACGCACATTTTCTGCACTTATCGCCGACAGTAAGACTCTCTCTTATAAAATCCTCTGCCCGCTTTGATTTTGCCGCCGAGGACAGCGATACGGAATTTATATTGCCCAAAAGCCAATCGTCCGTACAGTAGAAGTCGCACGGATATATATTTCCGTTGCCCTCTATTACAAACTGGTGAGTACAGTGTCCGCACAGTCCGCACTGCTCCGGATGTTCGCCCAGATACATTCTGACAAGATTATCAAAATAGCGTATACTTATATAATTTCCGCGCACGAAATCCTTTACGTACAGATTAAAAATTTCGATAAGATACCTTGCGTACTGCTCGTTCGTCATGTACAGCTCGCTCTCGCTGTTATCTCCGAACGCTCGCAGGCACGGGATAAACTGCAAATACTTATATCCCTGCGAACGAAAATGGCGGTATATCTTACCGGCATTATCGGCGCACGAGCCTGTCAGAACGGTCAGAATATTGAATTCTACGCCGTATTTTTTAAAAATCTCAGCCGCGCGCGTAATTTTGTAGTAAGAATTCTGTCCGTCGGACGTGAGTCTGAATCGGTTATTTTCGTAATCGCCGTCAAGGCTTAATCCTACAAGGAATTCGTTTTCTCCGAAAAATTTTGCCCAGTCGGAATCAACGAGTGTTCCGTTTGTCTGAATTCCGTAAAAAATCCGCGAATTTTTAATATTATACTTCTTAACCGTATCGACAAAAAATTTAAAATATTCAATCCCCGCGATAAGCGGTTCCCCGCCCTGGAACGAGAATGAAATGCTCTCGCCCGAGGCAAATTCGAGCGCGCTTTTTATAAGATTTTCGGCGGTCGCTTCGCTCATTTTTCCGAATGAAAATTCATCCCTTGACGATGAAACGTCGCAGTAAAAGCAGTATTTGCATCGTAAATTACACATGCTCGACGCGGGCTTTATCATTATCGACAGCGGAGGCATTACTTTATGCCTCTCGGATTATTTTCAAAATCCGCCTGAATCGAGTCAAGCTTTTCATGCATTTCGTCTGCGATTGTCGGATAAACGGGCGTTCTGTTATAGTTTTCGCCCTCGTCGTCGGTCAGAATATGGAGCCAATTCTTGCGGAATTTATCAAAGAACGCGGAATTGTCGTTCTGAATATTCTTAAAATACTTGAACGTAACGTATTTATTGTCATTGAGAACGTCGAAATCATAATTCTTGTATTCGTCAAGACTCTTTATGTGATCGGTCGGCACAGTGTACTGTATCGCCTTGATTTTACGGCGTTTCATGTGCAGAATCGGGCTGTCGGACGTATGAATAACGGAGTCGTTTTTGATTAAATCGACCATGGATTTGCCGTCTATCGTTCTGTCCGAGGGAAGATAATCGCTCTGACCCGAATTGCCCGTTATTGAGCACATATTTATAAGAGTCGGGAATAAATCGACGAGAGTTGCGCTCTGCGAACGCGTACCGCCCTTTTCAAAAAGGGCGTTGTTATTGTCCCAGCGTATCATAAACGGAACCTTTTGTCCGCCCTCGTAGGCAAGATATTTTCCGCCGCGAAGATCGCCCGTAGAGCCTTCGAGCGCGGGGCCGTTGTCCGAGGTAAATATAATTATCGTGTCGTCCAGTACGCCGAGTTCTTCCATTGTGTTGAATAATTCGCCGAGGTAATGGTCGAATTCCTCAACACAGTCGACATACGTTCCCATGCCCGACGTACCCTTGAATTCGTCACCGACATAAACGGGCGCGTGAGGCCACGGAGTCGTGTAATACGCAAAGAACGGCTCGTCCGAGTTTTTAACGGTATCGGTTATCCAGTCGGATATCTCCTTATGAATCCACTTTGTAGCGTTCGACTGATCCTTTAATTCGTCTGTACCGCGAACGATTTCGTACTCGCCGTTTTCCTCCTTAACATGGTAAAACGGCTTCATATCGTTAACGTGATGGCTTCCGTAGAATACGTCGAAGCCCTGATTCGTCGGCAGATACTCGCCGTAGTCGCCAAGGTGCCACTTGCCGAAGCATCCGGTATTATAACCCGCGCTCTTGAAAACCTCTGCAATCGTTATCTCGTCGCCGAGCATACCGTCGGTGTTATTGAGCATTTCAATACTGTTAAATACGCGGGTCTGCGCAAACGGCGTAAAGCAGTTTACCGTCGGATAAATAACGTTGTCGGCATAACCGCGGTACGGATATCTGCCCGTAAGAGCGGCGAAACGCGCGGGAGAGCATACCGAATAGCTTGAATAGAAATTCTCGAAATTGAGTCCGTTTTCGCCTATAGAATCAATATTCGGCGTGTCGTAAATCGCGCCGTTTAACGAAACATCGGAGTAGCCGAGGTCATCCATTAAAATTACGAGAACGTTCGGCTTGCCCTTTGCATTTTTATCAACACCGTTGAGATAATCGTCCTGTCCGTCCCACATTCTCTCTGTGACGGGCTTCGTTCTCATATTCATTGTAAGAACGTAGAATATCGACGAGCCGACAAGAAGAAAGCTCATCGCACCGCACAGAACTTTTTTAAGCGCGTCGGATTTAAACGCCTTTTTCGCAAATACAAATATAAGAGAGAGGAAAACGATTCCCGGCAGAGCGATAAGAAGATTACCGCCGAGTCTCGTAAAGAAATTGCCCTCGCCCGTGATAAGCGGATGCTCCGCACTCGAAAAGCCTGCCTTACCGCTTATCAGCGCGCCGAAGCCCGCGTCCGCGCCCCATATGACATGGAACAAAAACGTGCCCAAGCCCGCCGCAAGATATCCAGCAAGCATGGTAAGGTAAACCTTCTTTTTTATTATAATTGACAATAATATGACCGCCGCCGAGATACAGCAATAGCCTGCAGAAACAATTGCAATTATATTCTGTCTCGTAATAAGCTGTAAGAGCATTATCACAATGCCGATTACAAGCATTATTATCGGAAATACTTTTTTACCGTTGTCGAATTCGAGTTTTCTTTTCATTACGGCACCCCCGTATATTTATTATATATTATTATAATAAAAATTTCGCCGTTAGTCAATCGTTCTTGTTATTGACTTGAGAGAATAATTGCTGTATAATTCTCACAGTAAGGGAGTTGCATATTATGGAAAAACGTGTGTCCGCGTCTTACTGCGGTGAAATAGACTTTTGGAAATTTATATGCTGTATAATAATCGTCGTTCATCACTCGTTCCAGATTTTCGGCGAACGAATTTATATGGGCGCAGGTTCGACGTGCGTTGAATTTTTCTTTATAGTATCGGGATTTCTGACAGCTTCGTCCGTCGCAAGGAAAAATCAGAAGTTCGAAAGCGATAAAATAGGCACGCAGACGGTTGATTTTCTGTTTCATAAGATCAAGGGGTTCCTTTCCTGCTATATTTTCGCCGTGGTAACATGTCTTGCGGCACGGATTATAACCGAGGGGCTTTCAAAAACGATTCTCAACGAAAATTTCGCATTATCAATCGTCGACCTGCTTCTGCTCAATTCGAGCGGACTGCCCCACTGGTATATTTTCTCCGCCTCGTGGTATCTGTCGGCAATGCTGTTGGGACTCGCCGTTATTTATCCGATAATGAGAAAGAACCGCGATTTGTTTTTAAATATTATAGCCCCGCTAACGGCGATAGTTTTATACTCCGTCATGCTTAAAAAGGACGGATATATCGGAGACCCCGACAAATGGTACTATATCGTAACCAAGGGTTTTTTAAGAAGCATAGCGGGACTGTGCCTCGGTTCGACGGCATACACGCTGTGCGAGAGAATCAAAAAAATCGAAATCAAACGCTCCGTCGGCGTTTTGTTCACACTTCTCGAATTTGCCGTAATGGCGTTTGCGATATTCGCGCTGTACAGAAACAAACAAAATCTTGCCCCGACCGTAATATTCGCTTTCTTCGTCTGCGTGGTAATATCGGCAAGCAATATGTCGCTGACCGCACCGATTTTCAACCGTCCGATTTTCGCACTGCTCGGAAAGCTGAGCATGTCCGTGTACCTGTGCCATCAGACCGTCGCGTATATCATAGGCTATGTGATAACATCTTACGGCTCACCGCATAAACTGCTCATTGAAAACAATCCCGGAGTAAGACCGTTTTATTTAATAATATATGTGCTTGACTCCGTACTGCTCGGAATTATTTGTCTTGCGGTATGCTCTGCAATTTCCAAAAGGATAAAAAAGAGAAGAGAGAATAAACCGATTGACGAAGCTTAACGCATATTATAAATACAGGGCGTACCTTTCGGTACGCCCTTAATAATTATTTTAATTTACTCGGAAACCTCTGCGGTTTCAACTTCGACGGTAACCTCTTCGCTCTCCTCGTCGTCCGTCTTGACTCTGTCGTCATAAGCGATAAGGTACTGCGAAACGTCCTTATACTTAACCTGAATACCCTTTTTCTTATAGATAAGGTTAATCGCGATTTCAGCGGCGAATGCGGCGAGAATTCCGATTCCGCCCCAGCCGATACTGCCCGAGAAAATGTCGGGAGCCACGGACTTCATGGTCGAAGTATAAATTATAAATCCCACGCCCGCTATAACCGTTGCGACAATACCCGCTATCGCGGTACCTACGTTACGCTGAATACCCTTTTTACCGCACGACATAATGAGGAAAATGAGATTGAGAATCGCGGCGACGGCTGCAAGTGCGATACCAATAAGACCTACAAAGTAGCCTATGTACGCCGTTCCGACCTTATCGTAACCCATCATCGAGAATAAGAATCCCGTATCGAGGTTTGAAAAAGCGTTTACAATCGAAATTGCATTGACTGTAACGGTCTTGACCGCGTACGGAAGCGTAATAACCTCCTTACCTAAAGGAAGAAGAGTCGCAAGCAGGGGAAGCAGACAGATTCCGATTCTGACCTTAGCGACGGTCGAGCCGATTGTCGCCGCCTTTAAACGGTCGAATTTCGGCTGAGTCATGGCGTGCTCATATTCCGCTTTATCAGCCTCTTTCTTTAAAACCTCGTCCATGTTGTAGTACGGGATGTTGACTCCGCATACGGGACATTCGGTTTTCAGGTCGACAAGCGACAATTTGTAATTACAGTGAGGACAGTTTGCCATTATGCATTTCTCCATTCGGAAGGATGATTACCTATCAATTTTATCACAAAAAAACAACTATTACAAGTGTTTTTTGTGAACTTCCATACTTTTTTATCAATCGAAGAACGTTCCGTCGACATCTATGCCGTAATTCTCGTAAAGCGTCATAACCTGCTCTTTTGTCACGCGCCATTTCTTACCGCCCATGGCTTTTACGTTGCAGAGAATGGTCGCCGCCTTTTCTACCGTGTCGAGAATTCCGAAAACTCTGTCGAAGCTCTCGCCCGCGCAGAATACGCCGTGACCCGCCCAGACTACAACGTCGAAACGCTTCATCTTCTCTGCGGTCTCCTCGGCTATCTCAATGCTTCCGGGGGTGTGCCAGCCTACGACGCCGACTCCGCGGGGAAATACGACAGGGCACTCGGGCATCATATCCCAGAGTTCTCTCGTAAACGTTCTGTCGTCGAGGTCAAGTACGAACGAAAGAGATATCGTATGTATCGGGTGGTTATGGAAAATAACGCGGTTTTTTCCGTTTGTTATGTCTTTCTTAACGGAGTGGTTCATAAGATGAGTCGGAAGCTCGCTCGTCGGTCTGCCTCCGTTTACGAGTCCCCATACTATACGGTACTTCGTACCCGTCGAATCTATTTCGATAATGCATACGTTGTCGTCGGGCTCCTCTTTCGTATTTTTAAAATACTTACCGCTGCCCGTAACCATGAAGTATTCACCCGCAAGATTTTCGACCGTTACGCCGATATCCTGCCAGGCTCTCTCGTATGAAAAATATTTTCTGACCTCGTCGACGTCAAACTCCGACATTCTGTACGAAAGATTTCCTCCGTTAGCCTCGTTCCAGCCTCTGTTATACGAATCGTCGCACAGACGGCAGAATTTATTGAAAAATCGTACGTTATATATTTCTTCCATTTTAACCACCGTTAAATTTATATGCCTTTCTTATTTTAATGCGATTGCGGTCTTTGCCTTTTCGGCGATACCCGAGGCATTAAGTCCGAATATCTCGAGAAGCTCGAGCGCGGGACCTGATTTTCCGAATACGTCCTCTACGCCGTGACGTACAACAGGAGCGGGACAGCTTTCGCATACGACCTCTGCAACCGCACTGCCGAGTCCGCCGATGATGTTGTGCTCCTCGGCGGTGACGATCGCGCCTGTCTTTTTAACCGCGTCGATAATGATATCCCTGTCAATGGGCTTGACGGTAGCCATGTTGATTACCGCCGCGTCGATGTTATCTGCTTTGAGAAGCTCGGCAGCCTGAAGCGCTCTGTCAACCATAAGACCCGTCGCAATAATCGTAACGTCCTTACCCTCTTTAAGGTAAACACCCTTGCCGATTTCGAATTTATAATTCTCGTCAAAGAGTCTGGGTACTGCGAGTCTGCCGAAGCGCATGTAGCACGGGCCGTTCATTTCAGCCGCCGCAAATACGGCGAGTCTTGCCTCTACGTCGTCGGCGGGGTTGATAATCGTCATGCCGGGAATCGTTCTCATGAGAGCGATATCCTCACAGCACTGGTGGGACGCGCCGTCCTCGCCTACGGAGATACCTGCGTGAGTCGCGCCTATTTTAACGTTTATATGGGGGTAGCCTATCGTGTTTCTGACCTGCTCGAACGCTCTGCCGGCTGCGAACATTGCAAACGACGAGGCGAATACGGTATATCCGGCGGTAGCCATGCCTGCGGCAACGCCCATCATATTGCCCTCCGCTATTCCGCAGTCTATGAATCTGTCGGGGAATGCCTTTTTGAACATACCCGTCTTTGTAGCCGCCGCAAGGTCTGCGTCGAATACTATAAGCTTATCGTTCTTTTCGCCTAATTCGACAAGAGCCTTGCCGTAAGCGTCTCTGGTCGCGGTCTTGATTACGTCTGCCATATTATTCTACCTCCGCTTTCTGTGCCTTGAGTTCTTCCATAGCCTGAGCGTACTGTTCGGCGTTGGGAGCCGAGCCGTGCCATGAAACCTGGTTTTCCATAAACGAAACGCCCTTGCCCTTTACGGTCTTTGCGATAATCGCGGTGGGCTTGCCCTTGCACGCTCTCGCATTATCGAACGCTTCTTCAAGCTCCTTGAAGCAGTGACCGTTTACGTTGATAACGTTGAATCCGAAAGCCGAGAATTTCTCGTCGATAGGATAGGGAGAGTTGACCTCCTCAACGGTTCCGTCTATCTGAAGATTGTTATTGTCGACGATAACGCAGAGGTTGTCAAGCTTTTTGGCAGAAGCGAACATAGCCGCCTCCCAAACCTGACCCTCTTCGATTTCGCCGTCGCCGAGAATCGTATAGACTCTGAATTTATCGCCCGAGAATTTGGAGCCGAGAGCCATTCCGACAGCCGCGGAAATGCCCTGTCCGAGCGAACCCGTGCTCATATCGACGCCGGGAATGTAATTCATATTGGGATGTCCCTGTAAATACGAATCGCTCTTTCTCAACGTTTTAAGATCCTCAACGGGGAAATATCCTCTGTACGCAAGCGCCGCATAAAGCGCGGGAGCGGCGTGGCCTTTTGAAAGGACGAGCCTGTCTCTGTCTTCTTTTTTAGGGTCTTTGGGGTCGATGTTCATTTCCTTCCGGTAGAGATAAGCAAGTATCTCGGCTATGGAAAGAGAACCGCCGGGATGTCCCGACTTTGCGTTAAAAGTACCCTCTATCGCGCCCATACGGATATCGACAGCGGCATTTTTAAGTGTTTTCTTCATTGCTGAATCCATAAAAAGTCACTCCTAAATTTTATTTGAATTTATTGTTTAGCTTATTTAAAAATGATGTAAAATACTCCGGCAGTTCGGACGTAAATTCCATATATCCGCCCGTCGACGGATGAATAAATCCTATAGTCCGCGCATGCAGACACTGTCCGTCAAAATCGCATTTATTCTTTTCGCCCCCGTAGACGGTATCGCCCGCGACGGGATGACCGATTGATGCAAGATGCACCCTTATCTGATGCGTTCTGCCCGTTTCGAGTCTGAAACGGCAGTGAGTAAACGCGCCGAACCGCGCTAAAACTTCGTAATGCGTGACAGCCGAACGGGGATTTAATCCGTTGACCGCCTGTTTTTTTCTGTCCTTCGGGCTTCTGCCGAGGGGCTTTTCTATAACTCCCGCGTCGTCCTTTATATTTCCGACGACGACGGCTTCGTATTCTCTTTTAAAGCTGTGGGCTTGTATCTGACTTGCGAGCTTTACGTGCGAAACGTCGTTTTTTGCGACTATCAGCAGACCGCTCGTGTCCTTGTCTATTCTGTGGACGATTCCGGGTCTGATCTCGCCGTTTATGCCCGACAATGAATCCCTGCAGTGATAAAGAAGCGCGTTTACGAGCGTGCCGGTATAATTTCCCGGCGCGGGGTGAACAACCATACCCTTAGGCTTGTTGACAACGAGCAAATCGTTATCCTCGTACACGATATCGAGCGGAATATTCTCCGCCGTGACGGAAATTTCCTTGGGTTCGGGAATCATAACGCTTATATCGTCGCCGTTTTTTAACTTATAATTCTTAGGCGGAACAACTGAATTTACCGTGACCGCTCCCGACTCTATAAGCTTCTGAACGGAATTTCTCGTAACAGATTCGATATTCTCGCTTATGAATTTATCAATACGTGTTCCTGCGTTCTCATTGTCGGCTGAAAACGAATAGCAGCCGCTCATCCGTTCTCTCCGACGGACTGCTCCGCGTTCTTTTTCTCTTTATACTCCCTGACCGAGTCGTATATCATGTAAATTACCGCGATAAAAACTCCGCACGTTACGAGTATATCGGCAAAATTAAACACGGGAAAATCGATAAACAGAGTCTCGATAAAATCTATTACGTAATTATTCGCGATTCTGTCGATTAAATTTCCGACTCCGCCCGCAAGTATCATAACCGCACACATGCACGGGAGCCTGCCCTTTATCCTGCCGAGCGCGAGAACAACAATTCCCGCTATGATAACCGCGCCCGTAACGCCCGCTAAAACAAACGTATTGCCGGAAAAAGAGCCGAAAGCCGCGCCCGTATTTTGTACATATGTAAGAGCGAGGAAATTTTTAATCAAAACGATTCTCTCGCCTATCAGATTCTGTTCGGCGGCGTACTTTGTCAGCTGATCTATTCCGATAAGCAGAGCCATGACCGCAAGCTGTCCCAGAAAGATAAGAATTTTCTTACCGTTTTCCTTTTTCATAATTAATATATACCTTTTAATAACGCTTTATTATTTACGCCTTGAACGCTTTGATTTTTTTGAATTCTTCTTTTCGTTTCTCTTATTCGCGGATTTTTCCTCCTTGTCGGGATCCTCCTCGAATATGCTGAAATCTATTTCGAAATCGGATAAAACGTCGCTTTCGTCGTCTATATTGTCCGAGCCCGTCGCGTCGAACGGATTGACCGTGTCGTGTTTTACGCTCTTAACGTCGGGTTCGTCGGAAACGGGTTCTGCCGAAACAGCCTCAAAATCCGCAAAAATTTCGTTATCCGCTTTCGCTTCGGACGCTTTTTTATCCTCCGGCTCTGTCGTTTCGGCGGAATCGGAATCGGAATTCGAATCCGTACCGGCGGTATCGTCAGCATCTCCGAACGCGTCCATGTCGAGCGTGAAACTGTCGACCGCAACGGGAACGTCGTTTTCTATAACGTTAACGTCGTTCCAGCTCTCGGAGAAGAATTCGTCGGCTTCCTCGCTGTTCTCTTCCGGCTCGGAAACGTCGGAATCGCTTATAATAATGTCCTCGTCGGAGGAAATGCCATCGATTGCAACCGGGTTTTCTTCCTGATAAACGCTTTCTTCCTCTTCGATTTTTTCAACGTCGCTTTCGTCGTTTATGTTTCCGATTTTTTCATCTTCAACCTCAACGGCTTCGATTACCTCGGCAGTCTCTTCCCGGGCGGGTTCAAATTCCGTTTTATCCGCGTTTTCGGCGGGTTCCGCATCATCCTCCGGTTTAACCTCGGGTGAATCGGAGACAACAACCGCGTTTGCTTCGTCCTTCACTTTATTTATAATATCGTCTCTCTCGGCTGCGGCGGAGGCTTTGATTTCTTCGGCTTTCACCCTCGCCTCGTCAAGAATTCTCTGTGCCTCGGCGCGTATATTCTCGGCTTCCTCTTTTATCAGCTCGGCTTCGCTTTTTGCTTCGTTAACGGTGTTCTCGGCTTCGGATTTCGCGTTATCGAGAACTGTCTGCGACTCGTCGAGCTTGCTCTGCGCCTCGTCGAGACGGCGGGATATCTCGGACTCGTTTTCCTCGTTAGCCTGTTTTATATATTCGTCGGTGTTATTTTTGACTTCCTCCATCATGCCGTCGGCTTCGTTCTGCGCGTTATCGATTATCTCGCGCGCCTTTTCGTCCGCCGCCGCTATAATGTTCTGCGCGTTTTCCGCCGCATTCTTCGCTATTTCCTGCGCGGTTTTCTGCGCCTCGGTTATAATAACGTCCCTGTCAAGCTTTATCGAGTCCGCCTCTTTGTGAGCTGCCTCTATGATTTTCTTACCCTGACCCTTTGCGGATTCAAGCATTTTATCGACGACGTCGGCGGCTCCCGCTATCGTCTGCGAAGCCGACTTCTGCGCCGTGAGAAGCGTGTCGGCGACAACGCCCTCGTTGCGCTTGTAGTCCTCTATTTTCTTTGCGAAAACCGACAGTCTCTTTATGATCTCGCGGTTTTCGCTGTAAAGACTGTCGAATTCCTCGGAAAGGACGTCCATGTATTTGTCGACGCTCTCGGCGGAATACGCACCCTCGCCCGAGAGGTCGAATTTATGCTCTTTGATCTGTGCAGATGTTATCATAAGATATCGCTCCGTTACGTTTTATTTTGTCAGACAAATAATTATCCGAAGAATACGCCGTTATTTTCAAGTTCATAAAGCAAGTCGCCCATCACGTCCACATTGTAAGGGGTGATGATAAACGTGCTTTTTGCAATTTTCTTAATCTCGCCGTCGTTTGCATACGCCACGCCCGTAAGGAAGTCGAGAATTCTGATAGCGTCCTCCTTTGGAGCGGATTCAAGATTGAGAACTACCGTTCTTTTTTCATTGAGATTATCGGCGATCTCCTTGGCCTCCATAAATTTAACGGGCTTCGTAAGAACGACCTGAAGCTTCGCGGTGGTGTGAATGTCAACTACCTTGTTGGTGTGAATCGGCGAGGGTCTGAAAGAGGGCTGTGAATGAGAGGCGCGGGGTCTCTCCTTTCTCGTCGGCTCGAACGCGCCGTAATCGTCGTCCGCATCGTCCTCTTCAAAAAGCGATTTCTTAGCCTTGCGCTCCTTTACGGGCGCGGGTTCCTCGTAATCGTAATCCTCTGTTCCTATATCGTCGTCCTCATAATCCTCCTGCGGAACGTTGACGAAACTCTTTATTTTCTCCCATGCGTTCATATATAACCATCCTTTCGTAGATAAAAATTATCGTAATATTTCCCTTGCAAAACAAATCTTATTTATCTGTAACTTCTAATGCCGAAAAGAGCCGAGCCGACTCTTACGAGGTTCGATCCGCACTCGATTGCATCCGAATAGTCGGACGACATTCCGAGAGAAAGTATCTCCATACTTACATTATCAATGTTTTTGCTCCTAAAGTCAACATACAGTTTATACATATCCTCAAAATAAGAGCGTAATTTTGCACTGTTCTCACAAATCGGAGGTACTGCCATGAGTCCTTTTATCTTTACGCCGTTAATTTCGGCGATTTCGTAAAGGCTGTCGTTGAGAAGCGACAGATCCATACCCGTTTTTGACTCCTCACCGCCGATGTTGACTTCGAGCAGTATATCCGTGCAAAGCCCCGCCTTAACGGACTGCCTGCCTGTCTCCCTTGCAATATCGACGGAATCGACCGACTCTATCATATCAACCTCACCGACGATTTTCTTAACCTTATTTGACTGCAAATGACCTATCAGATGCTTTTTGACTCCGGCGAGATTCAGCTCGTCTCTCTTTGATAAAAATTCCTGAACCTTGTTTTCGCCTATTAAATCGATTCCGAGAGACAGCGCGTGATTTATGTACTTAGGCTCAACTGTCTTTGTAACCGCCATGAATTTAATATCATCCGCGCTTCTGCCGGATTTCAGCGCGCTTTCGGCTATGTTTTCTTTTATAATTTTGTAATTTTCCTCGATCGCCTTAAAACGCGGGTCACTTGAGATATTTTCCGTCATACAGGTCAACTCCTCCTATAATATATTGATCATACAAATCGAGATAATTCGCATTCGACTGCTCGACGTATTCTCCCTGTTCGTTCTTCACCGGCGGAGGATCGGAAACTATCGAATACTTATCGTCCGAATAAACAATGTAAACGTATTTGAATTTCGCCGAGTTTGCTTTTATAACATAGACTCCGGTTCTGCCGTCTACCTCGCGTATCGCCGAATTGTCGACTTTATAGCCGTTATATTCGGAAATATAGATCTGCGCGGTCTCGTTTCTTAATTCGGAAACCTCCTCGTTCATCGTATTGCATTTGAATACGAGAAGAATTCCCGCGTCCGCGCTGTTTTCCATTCTGATAAGCTCGGCTTTTATATTGCGAGCGGAGGAATACGGGAACGAAATTGTCTTTGTCTGACCTGTCTTAAGCCCTATGGCGTCGTCCGTCGGGACAACGCACGCAAGATACCACGTGTATTTGTTGACAAGCTTGCCTATCGCGCCCGAGGGAACGGATTGGGGCTGAGCCTTAATCGCGTTTAAAACGTCCTGTGCCGTCCATTTGTCATATGAGGAATAGTCGAGCAGCTTCTCATACCCGTCCGCGCCCGAAATATAATAACCCGGGTGATCCGCAGTAATCGTCGAATAATTGCCGACGGACCCCGAAAGCGCGCTTTTCTCGTTTTCGAGAGAAGCGATATTATCGCTTACGTCGATTTTAACGCCCGTCGATAACTGCATTTCGGTAATCGCTTTTCTAAGCTCGTCCGACGTGTCGTTAAAGTCCGTCATGTCGCCGTCGGAAACCGCGTTAAGATAATCGAACAGTGCGTCCGCGACATCGTTTTTAAGCGGAAGAGTGTCCGTTACTGCAGACGAAACGGAGGAGGAATTTACGTGATTGTAATACTGTAAAAGAGAGTCGATCTCTTTGATTCTGTTTAAATTCGAAGCGGCGGCGTCCGAGGAAAAGCTGTAGGCTACAGCGTCGCCCTTGCCCACACGCTGACCGTCCTTAACCGCAGAGGCTATATTGCCCGACACGTTCGTTATAACGTAGTCCTCATCCCTGACAATATACATCTGCGCCGTTATAGCCTTCGTTACCGACTGATAGAGTGCAATGCCCGTTTTCAGTGAGTCGTACGACCTCAGATTTGCGCCGTATATTCCGAGTGAGACGGCGAGAACCGCGAGAAAAATAAGCACGGCGATTTTGATTTTTCGTATGCGTTTCTGTTTTTCACCGCGTTTGGGTCTCTTTTCGCCCGAAGCGGAGTTTTTTTCCTTCACAGGTCTGTCTTTCATACGTTATCGCCGCCTTTCTTTAAAAATTCGGAAATTATATTTTCCGCCGTATCTGTATAATTTTTATCCTCATCGGGATAAATCCAGTTTATATTCCCGTTTCGCTTAAACCATGTTATCTGACGTTTCGCGTAACGTCTCGTCGCGCGTTTTAAATTATCGAGCGCACATTCCAAGGTTATTTCGCCGTCGAAATACGGCTTTAATTCCTTATAGCCTATCGCCTGCGCCGACGTTGCATCGGGACATAAATCCGCATAGCGCTTTGCCTCGTCTATAAGCCCGCCGCGTACCATCATGTCGACGCGCTTATCTATACGTGAGTAGAGAACGTCCCTGTTTTTATAATTAATTCCGATAATACACGCGTCATACTCGCTCGGCGTTAAATGCGACCGTCTCTTTAATTCGGTCATCGTCACACCCGTGAGGTAATACACCTCCAACGCTCTTATTACCCTGCCGGCGTTGTTCTCGTGAAGCGTTTTCGCGCACTCCGGGTCTATTTTCATAAGCTCGCCGAGCATGGCGGAACTGCCCTCTTTTTCAAGTCTTGACTGAAGTTCTTTTCGTATTTTCGAATTGTCGGGCATTTCGCCGAATTCGGTATTCGTAATCAATGAATCGACGTACAGCCCCGTTCCGCCCGCGATAATCGGGAGCTTTCCTCTCGAAGCTATGCCCGAAATGCATTTTTTTGCGTCCTTAACGTAGTCGGAGACGGAGTATCTTACGTCGGGAGAGAGAAAATCCATCATGTGATGTATAATTGAGCGTTTCTCCTCCTCTGTCGGCTTCGCCGTGGCTATGTCCATACCTTTATATATCTGCATTGAGTCGGCGGATACTATCTCACCCGAAAATTTTTCGGCAAGAGTCACGGACAACGCGGTTTTGCCCGAAGCAGTAGGACCGACGACGGCGGCAATTTTAATCATCCGCTTCCCCTCCCGGAAACAATAATTTATTGCGGTAATGCAGTAAATTATTGTTTACTGTATTCTTCCGAACTGTTTTTCAAGTTCATATTCCGACATCTCGATTATAACGGGTCTGCCGTGCGGACAGAACCTCACGTCGTCGTCGGAAAGTACGCGTCTTACAAGCTCTCTCTGCTCCGGCGGTGAAATATCGTTTCCCGCCTTTATCGCGGCTCTGCACGCCGTTGAATGATAGAGCCAGTCGAGCTTTTCGGGCATCATTGTTTTCGTTCCGCCCATGAGCTGACCCGCAAGCTCGGTCACGATATCTGCAATATCCGTCTCGCTCAAATCAATAGGACACTCTCTTACGACGATACAGCCCTCGCCGAAATCCTCGACGCAATAGCCCGCGTCCTTAAACAGTTCAAGATTGTCCGTGACGGCGATATACTCACCCCGGCTTAATGTTACGGTGACGGGACGCAGCAGGAGCTGTGAGGACGAATCCGCCCCGCGTTTTTTTAATTCGTTGAATAAAATACGCTCATGCGCCGCGTGCTTGTCTATAAATAATAATTTCTTTTTTGTCTGCGCAATTATGTATGTGTTGAACGCCTCGCCTATTATGCTGAAATTCTCCGCGTCCTTTTCGTCCTCGGTTTTCAGCGGTGCGGGTTCGGCGGCTTCTGCGGTTTTTATGTTTTTTTCATATCCCGATATCAAATCGGGCGTTTCGCTTTCGCTTAAAGCGTACGACGGCGGTTCGGGTTCGTGAAGCTTCGCATATTGAGACGGCGAAGTCAGTCCGGCTGCCGGCTCGGCATTTTTACGCTCGAAGGCTTCCGTTACGGCTGTTGCCGGGTTTTTAGTATTTTTTATATCCGTAATATCCTCTTCGTCCGCCGCCGAAATATCAATGTTGACTTTTCGTTTGTTAAATTCGAATCCGCCGGATAAAACGGGCTTTGTTTCAATTTTCCCGCTCGGCGTGCCGTCCGCCGGAGTTTCGGTAATTTCATAATTAACCTCCGTCACGTTTTCGGGCATGACGGTCTGCTTTATCGGTTCTCTGTTTCTGTTTATGAATTCGTTTATCGGTTCTTTTTTATCAAGCTTAATCTGATTTCTGACGTCGTTCGAGCGAATAGCGCCGAGCGCCGCATAATATATAACCTCGTAAATTTTACGTTCGTCGGAAAACCTCACCTCTGTTTTCGCCGGGTGAACGTTTACGTCCACACTCTCGGGCGGGATCGTTATAAACAGCACGCACGACGGGAACTTGCCGACCGTAACGCTGTTTTTGTACGCGTTGTCAAGAGCCGACGAAGCCGACGGAATACGAACGTATCTGCCGTTTACGAAGCAGTGCTGCATGTTTCTCGTGGCTCTGCCCGCCGTCGGGAGAGACACGAAGCCGCTGACGGAAACGGAATCTATTTTATATTCGCACTCTATAAGCGACGAAGCAAACTCCCTGCCGAACACGGAGTAAACGGTATCCTTCAAATTATCAGAACCCGACGTAGAGAGAACGCGTTTATTATCCTTTATAAGCGAAAATGCAATCCCCGGGTGCGAGAGAGCCAGTCTCATAACAACATCGGAAACGTAATTTCCCTCGGTTGAATCCTTTTTTAGGAATTTCATTCTCGCAGGGGTGTTATAGAAAATATCGCGTATTATAAATGTCGTGCCGTCGGGACAGCCCGCGTCCCCGCACTCCTTTTCCTTTCCGCCCTCGATAACGTACCGCGTGCCTATGTTCTCGTCCGCGGTTTTCGTAAGCGTCTCAACTCTTGCGACGGCGGCGACGCTCGCGAGAGCCTCGCCCCTGAATCCGAGAGTCGTTATTCTGTCGAGATCGTTTCCCGTCTTAATCTTGCTTGTGGCGTGGGAGACGAACGCGTTTCTTATGTCCTCGCGTGAAATTCCGCACCCGTCGTCGGAAATTCTGATAAACCGAACTCCGCCGTTTTTGATTTCGACGGTTATACGCCTCGCGCCGGCGTCCACGGAGTTCTCAATAAGCTCCTTAACGACCGACGACGGACGCTCCACGACCTCGCCTGCGGCAATCAGCTCCGCAACGTGCTGAGGCAAAACATTTATTTTAGGCATATCCGTCATCTCCCTTCGTTAAGTTAATTTATCTTCTTTTTTAATTCGTAAATAAGCGTCAGAGCCTCTATCGGCGTTAACGTATTTACGTCGGTCTTTCTCAATTCCTCGATAACGTCGTCGCCCGCCTCGCGTTCGAACGATATCTGTCCGGAATCGTCCCCGGCTTTTTCGTGCTTTATAACGACGGGGACGCTGCCCGTTTCCTCGAGCTTTTTAAGAATGACCTTGCTTCTGTTTATAATGCTCTGGGGAAGTCCGGCAAGCTTTGCGACCTCGATTCCGAAGCTTCCGTCCGCGGGGCCTCTTACGATTCGTCTTAAGAATGTAATCGAATCCCCTCTGCGCTTTACCGACGTGTTGTAATTTATAACGCCGTCGAATTCGTTTTCAAGCTCCGTCAGCTCGTGATAATGAGTCGCGAAAAGCGTCTTTGCTCCGAGCTTCTTTTTGTCCGTGACGTATTCGAGCACGGCGCGCGCAATGCTCATGCCGTCATATGTCGAGGTTCCCCTGCCTATCTCGTCGAGAATTATAAGACTTTTTGACGTCGCGTTCTCGAGAATCGACGAAACCTCGCTCATTTCAACCATAAACGTCGACTGTCCGCCCGCAAGGTCGTCCGAGGCTCCGATTCGTGTGAATATGCTGTCGACAACGCCTATTTTCGCGCTCTTCGCGGGGACGAACGAGCCTATCTGCGCCATTAAAGCTATAAGAGCGGTCTGTCTCATGTACGTCGATTTACCCGCCATGTTCGGACCTGTAATTATGAGCGTTCTGTTTTTCGAGCAGTCGAGCATGGTGTCGTTCGGAACAAACGGCGCGCCGTCTGAAAACTTCTCGACAACCGGATGCCGTCCGCCCTTGATTATAATTTCGTCCGAATTGTCGACGTCGGGTCTCTCGTAGCTGTTCTCGACGGCGGCGTAAGCGAATGAACACAACGTATCCGTTTTTGCAATCGCGTCGGCGGAGGCTCTCAGCCTGAACTGCGCGTCGGCAACCCTCTGTCTGACCTGAACGAAAAGCTCGTATTCAAGCTTCGATATCCTCTCCTGCGCTCCGAGAACCTTTGATTCAAGCTCCTTAAGCTCGGGAGTTATGAATCTCTCGCAGTTGACGAGAGTCTGCTTTCTGATGTAATCATCGGGAACAAGCTCTTTAAACGAATTCGGAACCTCTATGTAGTAGCCGAAAACTCTGTTGTAGCCGATTTTAAGCTTCTTTATTCCCGTTTTTTCCTGTTCGGCGGATTCTATCGAGGCTAAAAATCCCTTGCCTCCCGAAACTATCGTTCTCAATTCATCGAGTTCGGGATTGAATCCGTCTCTTATCATTCCGCCCTCGCGTACGGTGAACGGAGGCTCGTCGGTTATCGCCGAATCGATAAGCTCCGTAATGTCCGTAAGCGTATCAATCTCTTCTCCGATATCGTTGAGCATGGCGGAGTGTCTGTTCTTTAAAAGCAATTTTATAGGAACAAGCTTTGCAAGGGTCTGGCTTAATGCCCGCAGCTCCTTTGCGTTCGCGGTACCGTAAACGATTCGCGTAACGATTCGCTCGATGTCGTTTATGCCCTGCATGTCCGCGATAAGCTCCTCGCGAAGCGAAGCGTCGGAAAAAAGCTCCTCGACGGCGTTGAGTCTCGACGTTATGTGCGCCACGCTTACTAAAGGCTGTTCTATCCACGAACGGATAAGACGTTTGCCCATTGCTGTTTTCGTGTAATCCAAAGCCCACAGGAGCGAGCCTTTTTTCTCGCGTCTGCGCTGTGTCTCGGTAAGCTCTAAGTGCTGTCTTGCCGAAGCGTTCAGCGTCATGTATTTTTCGTCGTTGTAACAGTCGAAATCGTTGATGTTCTCAAGCGAGCTCTTCTGCACGGATATCAGATAATCGACAGCCGCGCCGAGTGCGCCGAGCGCGTATTGCTTTGATTCTATTTCGGTACGTTTTATAACGTCCTCGGGAAATTGATTTTTTATAATATCAATGCATTTGCCGTAAGCAAAGCAATCGTCCGGGAGATTCTCCGCAAAAACGGTAACCTTCCTCGTCAGATACTCTCTTAACTTAGCGTATTTTTCGATTGAGTCGGAAACGAGTATTTCACTCGGAAGAAAACGGGCAGTCTCGTTTATTACCTTATCCTCGGCGTGCTTTCCCGTAAACTGCGTTACGTGAATTTCACCCGTCGAAACGTCCGAAAAGCAAACGCCCGCGCCGTCCTCTCTTAAATAAAGACATCCGAGATAATTATTCTTATCCTCGTCGAGCATACTGCTCTCTATGACCGTGCCGGGCGTGTGGACTCTGATAACGTCTCTTGTAACAATGCCCTTTGCGCTCGCGGGATCCTCGGTCTGCTCGCACACGGCGACCTTGTAGCCCTTTGAGACAAGCTTCGCTATGTACGAATCGGCGGCGTGGTACGGAATTCCGCACATCGGCGCGCGTTCCGGCTGACCGCAGTCCCTGCCCGTTAAAACAAGCTCAAGCTCCTTTGAAGCCGTTTTCGCGTCGTCGAAAAACATCTCGTAGAAATCGCCGAGTCTGAAAAACAGGATAGCGTCCTTATACTGTTCTTTAACCTTGAAATACTGCTGCATCATCGGTGTGAATGACGCCATATAATTGCCTCCTTAAAAATTTGTCCTCCAAATTTTTAAGAGAAGAGTGAACGGATAATATATTTCTCCGTCCGCTCCTCACTGTTTTTTTTGTCAGCAGCCCGAGCATGCCGAGCAGTTGCCCGAGCAGCCGCCCTCTTCGTTCGCAGGCTCGCAGGTGTCGGGATCTTCGCCGTTTACGCAAAGAGAGAGAATCTGCATGACATAGTTCATCATGTTGTCGACCTCCTGTCTTGCTTCCTCATACTTCTTCATATTTTCGTTAATCATAACGTCGCCGTAAACGCTTCTGAACTCCTCGTCGAACTGCTTCATTTTAGCTTCGTCCGGAGTCTCCTTCTCCGCCTCCTGCTGATAGGAAAGCTGGATAAGATTGAGCTTGCCGATAAGCTCGTTTAATTTATCGTCTGCCTCGTTGGCTTTTTTAGCTTCCGTAAATTTGAGATATTTCTCATCCTGCTGAATAGCCTTGCCGAGTTCTCTTGTCATTTTAATTACGTCCATGTGTTTTCTCCTTGAAAAAAATATTTTTTATATATAAATGCTTTATATAACCGTGTTTTATACCAACTCGCCTTTTAATATCCACGTAAGAGCTTTCGTTACCTTTACATTCCGAAACGTTCCGATAAGACTTTCGTCTCCTTTAAACAGGATCGTAATATTGCCCTCTGTTCTGCCCGCGAGCATGCCGTCCTCGTCGCCGGGTTCGACAAGCACTCTGTAAACCCTGCCGACTGCCGACGCGGTTCGTCTGCCCGCAATCTTCTCCTGCGTGTCGCACAGCTCCTTAAACCATTTCGATTTTTCGTCTGCGGGTACGGGGTCGTCCATTTCGGCGGCCTTCGTTCCCTCGCGCTTGGAGTAGATAAACGTAAACAGCGAAGTGAATTCAACCTCTTCTATAAGCGACTTCGTCTGTAAAAAGTCCTCGTACGTCTCGCCGGGAAAACCTACGATAACGTCGCTCGTAATCGATATACCGGGCATTTTCTCCTTGGCGTATTTTATAAGTGACAGATATTTTTCCCTTGTATAATGACGGTTCATCTCTTTTAATATTCTGTCGCTTCCTGACTGAAACGGAAGATGAAGATGCTTCGCGGCCTTTTCGCATTCTGCCATGGCGTCGAGTAGCTCGAACGTGCAGTCCCTCGGGTGTGAGGTCATGAATCTTATTATAAAATCGCCGTCGAGAGCGTTTATCTCTCTTAAAAGGGAGGCGAAATTCATATTGAAATCGCACCCCTTGCCGTAGGAATTCACATTCTGACCGAGAAGCGTTATGTCCTTTGCTCCCGCGGCGATAAGCTCCTTAGCCTCGGCTATGACGTCCTCGGGACGGCGGCTTCGCTCCCTGCCCCTCACGTACGGGACAATGCAGTAGCTGCAAAAATTATTGCACCCGTACATTATCGGAAGCCACGCCTTAGCCCCTCTGTCACGGCATACGGGCAGTCCCTCGGCTATCGACCCGCGCGAATCTCCGGGATTTATCTCAAAAACGCGTCTGCCCGTGCATAAGACCCTGTAAAGAAGCTCGGGAACCCTGTGAAGCGCGAACGTGCCGAATACGAGATTTACGAACGGATAGCTTTTTTTAATTTTTTCGGCGATATGCTCCTGCTGAACCATACATCCGCACAGCGCGATGATCATCCCCGGGCGCGTGACCTTTATCGGCTTTAATGCTCCGACGTTGCCGAAAACCCTGTCCTCGGCGTGCTCCCTGACGGCGCACGTGTTAAAAAGCACAAGATCTGCGTTTTCGGGCGCATCTGTGAATTCGTAGCCCATGGCTTTTAAAACGCCCTTTATCCTCTCGGAATCGGAGACGTTGCCCTGACAGCCGTATGTATGCACGAACGCCTTAGGGGCGTCGTGATATCTTGAAGAAAGTATCTGCGAAACGAGGGAAACGTAATTCTTCTGCCTGTTTATTTCCCCTTCGGATACGAAAATGTTTTTTTCATCCTTAACGGTATCCACTTTATCCTCCGTGAATATGCGCCGAAACAATATTCGGGTATTTTACGCATTTTACGCATTATAATAATATATAATAATATAAATTATAAGAAAAGTAAATACCAAATCGACAAAAAATTAACTGAACTTTGCCGAATTTATACCGATTCTCTTTAAATCGATATCAACCGTTATTTTCGGCTCGATATTCCCGATAACCGAATCCCATTCGTCCTCAAATTCGTAATATTTTTTGCTCTGCGTAAGGGAAAAACGTCTGTCAAATCTAAAAATGTCCGTTTTCTCCTCTTTAAGCATTTTTTTATACAATTCGGACATGTCGCTTTCGATTTTTTCTTTTAAAAGAGCGTTTATCTCTCCGAGCTTTTCCCTGTTGAGTCCGTCGGGAGTACCCGAAGCGTATTCGAGAACGCCCGCGCTTAAATTAAGTTCGATTTCGACTTTCGGATTCGGCAAATCTTTTTTGCCCGTTTTTACCTTCGTCCTCGATTTAAGGATTTCGACCGTCACGTTAACGGAATCCGAATCCTTAAACGCAATCTCGCACTTGCCGCTCTTTCCCGTTGAGAGCAGAAGATACGAAACCTCTTCATTCGTAAGAGAGCACTGCGCTTTTCCGTTTTTAAACACACGCGCGCCTTTTAAATTCACTGTCTCCTTGTCTTCTCCCTCAACGCCCTTTTCCGTGCCGAGAAGCGGAATACACACGCCTGCGTTTTTGTCCGAAAAATCATTCATAAGAGCGTAAATTTCGCTGTTTCCCGCATGCGAATACAGCTTTCCCTGCTCGATTATCTCCTGCACGCTTTTCGCGCCTATCGCCCCGGACTCCGACTGAGAATTGAGGATAGCCGATGCTTTGTTTTCACTCACCGCGACGAGTACGTTTATGCGCGAGGCGTATTCACGCACAAAAAAGTCGACCGTGGCGGGTATCTCGTTTTCGACGGACGAGCCGATAATTATAATTCTGTTTTGAGAATAAAGCGGATTTTTTCCGCTGACAAGCCTGAGCTTCGACAGAGCGTCCGAAACACTGTTTCCTTTTACGGTATATACGATCACGGCGTCGCTCGAAGCGGTCATATTAAGAGCCTGAACGGTCAGCACGAAGCCGTCTTCGTCCCTGTCGACGCCCATCCCCTCGATAATCAGCCTGTTGCGAAGCTCCGTATCGGCAGACGAACACGACGAGAAGCAAGCCGATATCAGAACAAGAACAGCCGTCACGGCAAATATTTTTTTCATTGTACAGTCTCCGCCTTGTTTTTATTTTTTCGTATTTTTTCGATTATTACAACCGTAATCGGTATAACGATTCCTCCGCCGATAAAAAGCACCGTTAAAAATCCCGATTTTATAACGTCCGCAAGAATATCAATGTTCTTTGACATCAGCATTGCGCCTATTCCGACCGGAACTGCGCACACAAACGGAGAATACTTTCTTTTAATCTTTGTAAGTTCGTTTAAAAGATACGAATTTACGAACAGAAAATACGACATTTTCGCTATAAAGCAGAGCACCCACACGGCGGTTATTATTGCGTCGAGCCGTTCGAGAACTCCGAATTCCGCAAGCACTGTCAGCGAGTACATCGGAAATATCTGCTCATAGCCGAACTGACCGAGAACGCCCGATATCATTGATGAAATGAGAATAAGCGATGCTGCGGTAACGCCCGTCCATTTAAACATCGGCTTAACGGGACTCGAATTCAGAAACGGGGTCAGAATCGGTATGCTCGCAATCTCCGCCGTCCTGACCGCGGACATAAATCCCGACTCGAACATCTCGGTGCCCTTGCCCGGGCGTACCCCTCTGAAATTGAGTATGTCAAACTTTGACGCCGCCGTTGAAAATACGAAAACGAGCGACAAAACGACTATGAAAGTAAACAAAGCGGAGCTTCTCAAAACGGATTCGAGTCCCTTATATGCGACACACGCGCACCCCGCAATAACGGGCAGAACAAACCAGCTCATATCCGAATCGGGAAATATAATCGAATTTACAAACAGGTTGAATCTCGCCGCCGCAAGCGCGCAGTACGCAAGGAAAAATACAAGATAAAACACGTCCGTAAAGACGAAAAATTTATTTGACACACTCTTTGTCCTCATCAAAATTCCGACTCCGCTGTCATTTTTTAAAAACACCGCTTCGCCGACTCCCGCAATTACAATGAAAGCCGAAGAGTAAAGCATTGCTACGACCGTTTCCCCCGGCTGCAAGTCGCGGTCAAGCCCCGCTATATACGTCATCGAGGCGAAAAGCCTGCTTAAAAACAGCACGGAAAACAGCTGTATGGGCGTAATTTTTCTGTTCGGCACGCTCATTCTCTTATATCGCTTCCTTTCAGATTCTGAATTTTAATTCTGCGTCCCGATACCTTTTTGATTCCCGCAAAAATTATATTGTCCCTCTGCGCCCTCCTGTCAAACGGAGATGCCGGCGACATATACGGCACGCCGTACGGATTTACCGAACAGAGACTTGCGGATATCAGCCCGAACACTATGAATATTCCGTACATTCCGAGCAGCCCTCCGACTGTTATGAATATAAATCTCAAAACCGCGACGGGCTGGTATATCGACGGTATCGCGGCGGATGAGACGGCGGTTATGGCTACGATTATAAGCATCGGAGAGGCAATAAGACCCGCTGCAACGGCGGCGTCGCCGATAACGAGCGCGCCGACTATACTGACGGCGTGACCGACCATTTTCGGCACTCGCAGTCCCGCCTCCCTGACTATTTCGTAAATAAAATGAATAACCAGCGCTTCGACGAGAATCGGAAACGGGGTTTTGCTCGACGAGGTGACTATATCATACAGTACGTCGGCGGGAAAAAGCTCCTGATGAAACGTGCCGACGGCGACGAACATTCCGGGCAGAACTGACGCGACAAAGAAGCAGATAAGCTTTAAAACTCTTATGAGCGAAGCGTAGTACGGGCGGTTGAAATAATCGTCGAGCGAGTGAAAATTTTCTATAAATAAATGCGGAACAACGAGTGCGAACGGACTGCCGTCAACGAGAATTCCGACTCTGCCCTCAACTAATTTTGATGCCAAAACGTCGGGGCGTTCGGTTATTCCCACACCCGAAAAGAACGACGGCGCGCCGGTATCGAGAAACGGTTTCAATTCCCCCGCGCCCAGCAGAACATCTATTTCAACCTTGTTTAATCTTGCCTTTACGCTGTCTAAAACGTCGAGAGAAACGCGCTTTGAGTCGTAGCATATACATACCTTCGTTTTGCCTGCGGAGCCTATATCCGTCGTTTCAAAAACGAGGTCGGGCGTTTTAAGCCGGCGGCGTATCAGCGTGACGTTATCCTTGAACATCTCGACGAAGCCCTCGCGCGAGCCGAACTCCTGAACCTCGCTCTGCGGTTCGTCGATCCCGCGTTTGGAATAGCCCTGAACGCTGAAAATCAGCGCGGTGCCGAGTCCGTCTATAAACACAGCCATACATCCCTCTATGACGGACAGAACGATTTTATCAAGCTCGAATTCGCTCTTGCAGTCGCATTCGTCGGGGGAAAGATCGGTTATCATTTTGAGAAGCCCGCCGGGATTTTCCGCGTTTTTAAGGCACTCGCATACGGGCGTTATTACTCCCGTAACGGCAAGCAGGTTGTTGTACATTCCGTCGAGAGAAACGAATACAACGGTATTTTTATCTGTCTTGTGTTCGTCAATGATAAGGTCGAACGACGCGCCGAAACGCTCTCTTAAATACATTTTATTTTTTAATATATCAAAATACACTCCGCCGGGCGTGCTCTGCCCGGATTCAAATTCTGATTTTTCCATAATAATCAGCCTCGGTTTCATAAATTCAATATGATTATGACCGTATTTTTTTTGAATATGCGGAAACATTATGTACGAAAGGATTTGATAGTATGCTTACGTCATTTGTAAGGACGGTTATTCTGTACTTTTTTCTGACCGTCGTAATACGTCTTATGGGCAAACGGCAGATAGCTCAGCTTCAGCCGGGCGAGCTCGTTATAACGATAATGCTCTCGGAAATCGCCGCAATTCCCATGCAGGACAACGACACTCCTCTTATGAATTCGGTAATGGCGGTGCTTCTGCTCGCTTCATTCGAAATAATCATGTCGGTAATCGGCATGAAAAGCATTAAGGCGAGAAATCTTCTTCAGGGAAATCCCGTTGTCATAATAAGGGACGGAGTTATAGACCAAAAGCTGATAAAGGATTTAAGGTACACCGTCGACGACATTCTCGAAGCGTTACGGCAAAAGGACATTTTCGACATATCGACGGTACAGTACGCGATAGCCGAGACAAACGGCGTTTTAAGCGTAATGAAAAAGCCCGCAGAGGAAAACGTCACGAGGAAGGATTTAAACATACCCGCCGAGGACGAGGGCATGCCGTGCGTTGTGGTTTCCGACGGCAGAATAATAAAAACGGAGTTTTCGCTGTGCGATATGACCGAAGAAAAGCTTAAAAAAACGATAGAAAAGAAAAAAACCTCGCCCGAAAACATCCTGCTTATGACAGAAACGAAATCGGGGAAGGTCAATATTATCAAAAAGGAGCGGTAAAAAAATGAAACGACTCGTAACGGCAATAATTCTGCCGTTTATATGCCTTATAACAGCTGTCGGCTCCGCTGTTTACACCGACAGGACGCTCACAGGGTCGATAGAAAAAATCGAAATAATGGAAAACTCTGACAAATTCGACGTGAAGAACGCTCAGGAGCTTTTTAAAAAATGGGAAAAGGATAAAAAGCTCCTCGCAATTTTGTTAAAACATGAGGATGTTGACGAAATCGAAATGCAGTTGAACTCCGTAGTATACGCCGCGAAAACCGAAAGCGAGGATTATAAGGACGTTCTCGACGAGGCGAGAGGCTTCATAACGGGAGTGCGCGACGGAGAAAAGCTGTCGGCGCAGAGTATATTCTGAATAAAACGTGAGAAAAAAACCGCCGTCCGCAGCGCGGAGCCGATACGGGGTATCTTCGTAAACACATAAAAACAGGGGGCTGTAAAACAGCCCCCCTCGTATAATTTATGAATGTAATTTATTCTGCGCGGCAATAACCCTGTTCTGAACCCAGTCAACGGTCTGAACGTCGTCCTCGCTGAACTGCGCGTCGAAATCCTCCCAGAACTTATCGCTCTCGGAATCGACAAGCTTATCCTTGATGGTCGTGTACCATGAAGTCTCGTCGGCCTGACCTACGTAATACATAACGTGATAGCCGTACTCTGTCTCGATAATGCCTACGTCGCCCGTTTTTCTCGCTTCGCCTGCATAATTGCCCTCTGCGAAAGCCCAGTCCTCAAACTCGGCTACGTACTGGTCGTTGTTTATCATTTTTTCGATAAGTCCGCCCTTGCTCGACGTTCCGGTATCGTCCGAATTCGCCGAAACAAGATTTACAAACGCGTCCTCGTCGTACTCCTTACCGCTCTGCGAAAGAGCATCCTTGTAGCTCTGAAGAACTTTCTCCGCTTTCTCCTTAGCCGCTTTCTTCTGCTCGTCGGTCGGATCCGCTCCGGTTTTCTCGGTCGAGAACGCGCAGAGAATGTGACGTACGCTTACAGGCTTAACGTTATCCTGATAGGGCGCGCCGAGAGTGTAGATTATATAAACGTATTTGTCGGTCGAATATTTAGCCATTTCGCCCGCAGGTCTGTTATAATTGCCGTTATCGTCGACGGAATATACCCAGTCTGCCGCGTCCTTACTTACCGACGACGAAACAGTGGCGTAATCGGTCTTATGAAGAATGGTCGCGCCGTCCTTGGAATAAGTATCCTTGTCCGACTCATAATCCGACGAATCCTTGTCAAGGAAGAGGATAGCCTGCTTCTTGAACGCGTCCTCGGTGTTGCCGTCGGCTTTAACCGCGGCGATAAAATCATCGGCCTTGGCCTCTGCGTCGCTCTTTGCCTTATCCGCGTCGGCAGCATCGGCAGCGATATCGATTGTATACCATCTGAAGTCTACAACGTCGTAATCCTTCTTATTTGCGGAATACTCCGCGTTGATCTTGTCGTCCGTTATATCATTATTGAATTCCTCTGTCTTAACGTCTCTGAATCTCGTAACATACTGCTGTTCGGTAACGATCTTTCTGAACAGTCTCTCGGTGATGCCCTTGCCGTACTGCCTGCTTAAAAAGCTCGATACGGAATAGTTGCCCCTGTTCTGATCATACTGGGTCATTGCGTCCTCGATGGCCTTATTATCCTCATCGGTAAGCTCGATATTGTTTTCGAGAGCCTTTGCGTAATATCTCTTTACGTTCGCCATGTTGTCGACGGCAAGCTTTGCAAAATACTTGTCGAAGGTTTCCTCGTTTCCGTCGGAATCCTTATGAGTCTGATTCGCGGGGGGCTGATTGTAGTCGAAACCGTCCGCGTATGTCGCGCCGTATGTCTTTGAATAATTTGCAAATGTATAGTATACGGACGCATAGTAGAACGTATACTCTGCGGCGGAATACGATTTGCCGTCGATCTTAACGGCTTTGAGCATCTTCTGCGGAATGCCGAACTGAACGACAGAGCCTACAACGATAGCGCCGACGAGAACAATACAGAATATCCACGAAATGACCTTGCTTATCACGGCGGTATGGTCCTTGCCCTTTGACGAGCCTTTTTCGTTAGCTTTCGCATTTTTTGAAATGCGTTCCTTTCGTTCCTTACGGTAAAGTTCTTTTTCTTTTTCTAAATTTTTATCCATTTGGGAAAAACACCTTTCAGAAATGAAATTAACACAGGTTATTTTAATACTTTTCTAAAGATAATACAAGTATTTTTTGAAAAATACGCCGAATTACGTATTAAAATTTAAGAATTTCCGTCCTGTGCCTGCTGATCCTGTGCCTGCGCCTGCGCCTGCGAGTTAAGAGTATTAAACGTATTCTGCGCAGAGGTTACAACCTTTTCAATCTTAGCGTCGTCTTTAACGGCGTTCGACGAAGCGTTCTCGGCGTCGGTGAAGAGATCCTCTACCTTTTTATCGGTGAGAACGGACGTAATACTGCTCATCCACTCGGGAGATGAAGATGTCGAGTCAAAGAGCACGACGTGATATCCGTCGTCGCCCTTTATAACGCCGATATCGCCCTGCTTTCTGCCGGATTCCAACGCCCATTTGTCGCTTGCGGAGTCGGGCAGATATACGTTCTCGTGAAGCCCGCCGTTTGAAGAAGTCGAGCTGTCGGCAGATTTATCGGAAGCGACAGTGCCGAAATACTCCGCGTCATAGCCATTTTCGCCGGCATGCGCTTTATATTCGTTATAAATCGTATTTGCTTCGCTCTTGGCTTTCATAAGCGATTCCTCGTCCGTACCCGAGGCCGATATAAGGATATCCCTGTACGTTACGGGGTGAGTCTCGACCTTTGCGGGGACGGAGCTTATGCGGAATACGTACGTCATGGAATTAGCCTCAAACGATTTCATATCGCCCGCTTTTCTGACGTAATTTCCGTTTGCGTCGATTTCAAAAGCCCACGAAGCTACGTCGTCGGAAAGACTCGACAGATTGTCGTACGAAGCGTTGGGTATGGAGGGACACTCGTCTCTCGAATACTTATAATCCTCGCCCTTAAAATTGTCGTAAACCGCGTTTGCGAACGTCTGACCGTTATTAACCGCGTCTATAAGCTTCTGCGCTTTATCGGCGGCTTTTGTTCCGTCGGTATCGTCGGAGAAATAATAATACTCGATTCCGGCAAGGTCATAATCCTTGCGGTTATCGTTATACTCTTTAAGAATTTCGGCTACGCCCTCGTCGGAGGTGTAGTATTCTTTCGCTTCCTCTGTCTTGCGCTCTTTATATACGTTAGCGACGGCGTTCTTTTCGAGAATCGATTTAAGCGTGTCCTCGCCGAAGCCCTTGCCGTAATACTTTTCAAGATACTCTGCAAGAGTGATTCCGTCCTTTTCAGCCTGCGAAGTAAGCGAGTCGAGAGATTCGGTGACGTAAGTCTTATACTCGTCGTCGGAGAGCTTAATGCCCTCGCTCTCGGCTTTCTTGTAAACGGTATTTACGTAAGCCATCTCTTTTATGGCTCCGTCGCGTATCGAATCGGCGCTTATCGAACCGTACTGAATGTACTGATAGTAGTACGAATAATAGTTAAGGTAATAGAAATAGAATTCGCCCGCGGTGTACTTGTCGTCGTCTATCGTCATGATCGTCTCGTCCGATTTAATGCCCGCCGACGGCGAACCCTGCGTAATCCATACTATCGCGCAAAGTCCCGCCACGATTATCGCAAGCATTACGGCAAGAGAAACGATAAGAGCGGTTTTCTTCTTTTTCGGTTTTTTGCCGGCGTTCTCCGTTTTTGTCTCCGCTTCGGCAGCGGATTCGAATACGGGAGCGGGCGAAGTCAGTTCATCGGCTTCGCTCTGTTCGCCGGAAGCGTCCGGAGCGGATAAATCCTCTTTTTCGGTCAGCGGTTCGTTTTCATCGGATACGTCCGAATCGGGCTGAGCCGAAACCGAGTCCGGGGAATCGGATTCCGACGAACCTTCCGTGGTATCGTTTGTTTCGGCCGTGTCCGGGGACAGCTCGTCTGCCGAACCGTTTGACAAATCGTTGTTCTTCTCAAAATCGTCCATGATAATACGCCTTTCATAAGGTAATACAAGTTATATAATACAATATTTAAAGTATTTTTACAAGCGTTAATTTTACATGACTTTTATTTAAAAAAAATTGAATTACCGCTCATTATCCTTAAATATCTCCGCCGCACTCGAAGCGAGTCCCGCAAGCGACTGAAGCTCTGACGGAATTATAAGCTTCGTAGCCTTGCCGTCGGCGACCTTTGCAAGCGATTCGAGACTCTTTATCGCAAGAACGGCGTTCGAGGGATTCGCCTCGTTTATAAGTCTTATTCCCTCGGCGTTAGCCTGCTGAATCTTGATAATAGCCTCGGCTTCACCCTCGGATTCCTTTATCTTTGAAGCCTTGACAGCCTCCGCGTGAAGAATTGCAGATTCCTTATCCGCCTGTGCGGCGAGTATCTGCGACTCCTTTTTACCCTCGGCAACAAGTATCTGACTCGCCTTTTCGCCCTCTGCTCTGAGAATCGACTCTCGTCTTTCACGTTCGGCTTTCATCTGCTTCTCCATCGCGTCCTGGATTTCCTTGGGCGGGAAGATGTTTTTAAGCTCTACCCTGTTGACCTTAATGCCCCACGGGTCTGTCGCCTCGTCGAGAATTACGCGAATTTTTGAATTTATAATGTCTCTCGAGGTAAGAGTGTGGTCAAGCTCCATTTCGCCTATGATGTTACGAAGCGTGGTAGCCGTAAGGTTTTCTATTGCCGATACGGGCTGTTCGACTCCGTACGTAAAAAGCTTCGGATCGGTTATCTGATAAAATACGACGGTGTCTATCTGCATAGTTACGTTATCCTTTGTAATAACCGGCTGAGGCGGGAAGTCCGCGACCTTCTCTTTTAAAGATACGACCTTTGCTACGCGTTCGATAAACGGAATTTTAATGTGAAGTCCCGTCTGCCATGTTCCTTTGTACGCGCCGAGACGCTCGACAACATACGCCTTTGACTGCGGTACGATTTTTATATTCGCGATTACTATAACGAGTATAAGCAGTACGACTGCGGCTATTGCGATATATGCTCCCATGATTTTTCCTCCTTAAATTTCCTCGACAATGAGCTTAACGCCCTCTATCGAAAGCACCTTAACCCTTGCGCCGGCGGGAATCGTTTTGCCCGACGGACTTTTCGCAGACCATACGGAGCCCTTGACCTTTACAAGCCCCTTTGCTTCGATATCGTCTATTTTTTCCGTCACGATACCCTCGAGTCCGATATACATATCGGCATTCGTGGGCTCGCGTTTTGTTTTTTTATTAAGCTTTTTTATAAGCGGTCTCGTCGCGGCAAGGGAAACAAGCGATACGAGCGTGAAAACGGCTATCTGAATCCACAGCTGATCGACCCTGCACACGGACAGAATGAACGAAGCAAGCGCGCCGACGGCAAACCATACGGACACAAGCTGAACCGTTGCGAATTCAACTACTACCGCAACGATGAAAACGGCTATCCATATATAAGTCATCATAACAAACCGGCTCCTTTTTTTTTAAAGCTGTTTGTCCCTGTCGTACGAAGCCTTGAACGCCTTATCGACAAGAGCGTACAGCCCGTCCGAATCAAGAACCTTCACGCCCTCTATCGTCGTGCCTCCGGGAGAGCATACGCGTTTCACCATCTCGCCCGGTTCGCCGACTCCGGCTTTCAGAAGCTCGGCGCTTCCGAGAACGACCTGAACGGCGGCTTTAAACGCGGTCTCTTTATCAAGTCCGTATTTTTCGCCCGAGCTTGCAAGAGCGTCTATAAACATGAACGAATACGCCGGAGCGCATCCTCCGAGGACTCCGAACACGGAAAATTTATCCTCCGTAAGATGTACGGCTTCACCGTATGACGAGCAAATTCCTCCTACGACGGCGAGTTCATCATCCGAAACTCTCGAATTCGAAGTATACGCCGATATCGCCGAACCGACCTCCGCATTGAGATTCGGGAAAATTCTCGCAATTTTCGCGTCATAGCCGAGAAGCGAAGCTATATATTCCGTCGTCTTGCCCGCGGCTATGGAAACTATCAGCGGATCTCTGTCCCTGACCGTCTCTCCGACTGCGGGCAGAATCGTCGGAAAAACCTGCGGTTTCGTACACAGCATTATAACGTCGCAATTTTTCTGGGCGAACCCTTCCCCGACGGCGTTTACTCCGACGCAGGCGCAGAACGAATTAAGAGCTTCGGTATTCGGGTCATAGACATAAATATCATTTTTTTCGAATACGCCCTTTTCGGCAATGTTTCTTATAATCGGACGAGCCATGTTGCCCGCTCCGATAAATCCTATTGTTTTCATTTTAATCACCAAAATTCTTTAAATCAAAGCTTGTATACAATATGATTATATATTATATGAAAATATTTTTCAACAGCTTTGAAAATTCGTTGTTTATTTTATTGTTAAAATGTTTTTTTCATTGTATAATAGAATTACCGAATAAATTCGGAATAATATTTTTACGGAGGGATCGTTATGATCTTAGCTGTCGACATAGGCAATACCAACGTCACGTTCGGACTGTACATTGACGGCAGACTTGAAGTCGTCTCGAGAACGGCGACCGACAGAGCGAGAACGGCGGAACAGTACGCCGTCGAAATGTCCGCGATCATATCGCTTCACAAGGCGAACGCCACCGACTGTACGGGAGCAATAATCGGCTCCGTCGTACCGGAGCTTACCGCCGTGATAAGCGACGCGATATATCTGCTGACTCTCGCGAGAGCGAAAATAATCGGCCCCGGAGTCAAAACGGGACTGAATATCAAAATCGACAACCCCGCACAGCTCGGAGCCGACCTTGTGGCGGGAGCCGTCGGTGCTTTGGGCAAGTATGAAACGCCCATGCTCGTACTCGACCTCGGTACTGCAACGAAAATCAGCGTTATCGACTCAAACGGAGCCTACAGAGGCTGTACGATAGGCGCAGGAGTAAGAATCTCGCTGGACGCGTTATCTAAAATGACAAGCCAGCTCCCCGCTATATCAATGGCGGGCGAAATCTGCCCCATCGGCACGAACACGGTCACAAGCATGCAGTCGGGAACGGTGCTCGGCACGGCGGCAATGCTCGACGGAATGTGCAAAAGACTTGAAAAGGCTCTCGGAGAAAAAATAAAAACCGTTGTCGCAACGGGCGGAATCGCAACAGATATTATCAAAAACTGCGAAACGGATATAATTTCCGATCCGAATCTCGTTTTGGACGGTCTTAAAATGATCTACGATAAAAATTAAAAATACAAACTCACATCTGTGATATATCATTTATGAACATCAACAGGAGGAATAAAAATGAATAACAAATCAAAGAAAACAAACCGCGAAAAGATAATCAAGCTGACGGAGCTTGCAATGCTCACGGCGATTGAAATAATCGTCTGCTTCACCCCCTTGGGCACTCTTCCCGCTCTCGGACCGCTCTCGGCTACTCTCTCTCACGCACCGGTAATCATTACGGCGGCGGTACTCGGCACAGGCGCGGGTGCGTTCATGGGACTCGTTTTCGGAGCGTGCAGCTTCATCTACTGGACATTCACCGCTCCCGGACTTTTCTCGTTTATATACACGCCGTTTTACACGATGGGCGAATTCTCCGGCAACTTCGGCTCGCTTCTCATATGCTTCGTACCGAGAATTCTCATCGGCGTCGTTACGGGACTTATAATCAAGGCTCTCGGAGAAAGGATTAAATACAAAGGGGTAACCTACACTATAGCGGGACTTCTCGGAAGTCTTACGAATACGTTCCTCGTCTTAGGCGGAATTTACGTTTTCTTCGGTCAGGAATATCTCGCCGCGTTAGGCGGCGGCGCGGGCAAAACGCTCATCGCGATTCTCGGCATGACCGTGCTTACGAACGGACTTCCCGAGGCGGCAATCGGCGCGCTCGCCTGCTCGGCAGTCGGACTCCCCGTAAAAAACGCCGTAGCAAAGCTTCATAAATAATTTTTGAATAAAACAAAAAAACATCCCGTACAGGCGAATTGATACCGTCCGTACGGGATTGTTATTTTTTATATTGTTATGAAAGCTTTATAAGGTCAATGCACTTAACGGGGCATGCTTCGTGACATTTTCCGCAGCCGGTGCATTTGTCATAATCAACGTGAGCGGCGAACTTATCGACCGTTACGGCTCCGGCTTCACACGTTTTAACGCACTTCATACAGCCTATGCACGCAGATTTGCACTCTTTTCTCGCAATAACGCCCTTGTCGTGATTCTTGCACAGAACCGCGGCTTTCGTCTCGTGAAGAGGCAGAAGCTCTATAATCTTCTTCGGACAGGTGTTTACGCACTTTTTGCACGCACGGCACGCGAGAGGATTGATTCTTGCGATTCCGTCGCATATATGAATCGCGTCGAACGGACATACCTTTACACAGTCGCCGAGTCCGAGACAGCCGAATATGCACTCCTTCTCTCCGCCGTAAAGCTGCTGAGCCATACGGCACGAGTCTACGCCGATATAATTCATCTTTTTAACGGCGGTATCATTATATCCCTGACAGAGAACGACTGCAGCCATGGGCTTGACCTCGCCGGCTTCGAGTCCCATGATCTCAGCAATTTTCTTCGAGACCTCAGCGCCTCCGGGATTGCACAGCGCGGTATTCGTCGTCTCGCCCTTTGAGAGAGCCGAGGCATAGCCCGCGCAGCCCGAATATCCGCACGAACCGCAGTTCGCGCCGGGGAGACATTCGGTTATCTCCTCCGCCTTTTCATCCTTGGGAACAGCCATAACGATTGAAAAAACAGCCAGTAATAGTCCCGCGGCAAGTCCGATTCCGCCTACTGTAAGGACGGCAAGCAATATAGGATTCATACTCTAAGCCCTCCTTTACATAAGTCCCATACCCTCGACAATGCCGGTAAAGCCGACAAACGAGAGCGAGACAAGCGACGCGGCGATAAGCGTTATAGGAAGTCCCTTTAACGACTCGGGGATATCGCACGTCTCCATTTTCTGACGCACGCCCGCGAAAAGAACCATCGCCAGCATAAATCCGAGACCGCCTCCGAGCGAGTTTATCATCGACTGTCCGAACGTGTAGCCGTTGTCGAAGTTTAAGAGGACAACGCCGAGAACCGCGCAGTTGGTCGTGATGAGAGGGAGATAAATTCCCAGCGCGTTATAAAGCGGAGGCATAAATTTTTTCAGAACTATCTCAACCATCTGAACGAGAGCCGCGATAACGAGTATGCAGACGATCGTCTGAAGATATCCGAGGTCGTGCGACTGTAAGAAGTTATTGATGGGATAAGTCGCCGCCGTTGAAATAAGCATTACGACTACGACGGCGGAGCTCATTCCGACAGCCGTGCCGAGCTTCTTTGAAACGCCCAAAAACGGGCATATACCGAGGAACTTTGCGAGAACGAAGTTCTGCGTCAGAAGTCCCATTACGAGAAGAGCAATATAGAATTTCATGAATTACCCGCCTCCCCGTCTGTTGTTTTAACATTTTCGTCCGTTTTTGCGCTCATACCGCACTCGGCTCTCTGCTCATCGGACATATGCGTGCAGGTCGAAGCCATCGGACAGTGCTTGCATCCGTGAAGCTCCGCTTTGGGAAGTCCTTTTTCGTCGGATATCTTATTGGCAAGAGCGATAAGCATACCGAATACGAAAAATCCGCCTGCGGGGAGAATGAACAGAGTCATAGGTGCAAGACCGATTTTCGAAAGACCCTCGGTAAAATCGAAGCCCTTGAACGTAACTCCGAATATTCCGAGAAGATTATCGGCTCCCGAGAGGAACGTTCCGGCGCCGAGGATTTCTCTTATCGTACCCATTATGAACAGCGATGCCGTAAAGCCCACGCCCATTCCGAGTCCGTCGAGAGCGGAGGCTCCCACGGGATTCTTGCTTGCGAATGCTTCGGCTCTGCCGAGAATTATACAGTTAACGACTATAAGAGGAAGATATACGCCCAGCGCGTCGTTGAGCGCGGGAACGTAAGCCTTAACGACCATCTGAACGAGCGTAACGAACGAGGCTATTATAACTATGTACGCGGGGATTCTGACCTTTGAGGGAATCACTTTTCTAAGAGCCGAAATAGCGACGTTCGAGCACACGAGAACTATCGTGGCGGCTATGCCCATACCTATGGCGTTTATCGCCGATGTCGTGACGGCGAGCGTCGGACAGGTTCCGAGAACAAGTCTCAAAACGGGATTTTCTTTTATAATGCCTTTGGTAAACTCCTTACCGAGGCTTCTTTTTTCCTCCATTTACGCCGCCTCCTTTGACAGATTTTCGTTATAGAATCCGACCGCGGAGTTTACCGCCGACGTAACGGCTTTAGACGTGATCGTCGCGCTCGTTATCGCCTGAATCTGTTCGGATTCCGATGCCGACCCCTTGACAACCGACAATGTTCCCGACTTGCCCGTAAACTGCGACAGCCACGATTCCTTTTTTGCGTTCATTCCGAGACCCGGAGTCTCGTCAATTGAGAGAATCTGAAGTCCCGTGATTTTTCCGTCCTCATCCAGTCCGGTCATGACGGTTATCGTTCCGCCGTAGCCCTTTGCGCTTGTCGTAAAGACGTAGCCGACGGTTTCGCCGTCCGCTCCCTTGCCCTCGACGTACGAAACTCCGTCTTTTTCAACCGGATCGCCGAACGATTTCGCGTCGGGGAGAACGACTTTTCTCGACTTTACCTCGCTCTCATAATTTATCTTGCTGATAATCGGGGACGTAACGTTGTTTACAAACGCGAGAATTCCCGAGCATACAAGACCGATTACAAGAAGAGCGACAGTAGGCAGTATAACTTCTTTGGGTGAAAACTTCTTCATCTTATACCGCCTCCTTTTCTTTTGACTTTTTCTCTTTAACAAAACCGAAGGGAACGGGTCTGGTAAGAGTGTCTATATGAGGAGTAAGAATATTCATTAATATTATCGAATACGAAACGCCCTCGGGAAGCGAGCCGAACAGCCTTATTACGGACGTAATGATTCCGCATCCTATGCCGAATATAATCTTGCCCTTTGTGCTTATCGGGCTTGTCGCGTAGTCGGTCGCCATGAAGAACGCGCCGAGCAGAAGTCCGCCCGAGAGAAGCTCGTAAGCGACAAACGTAAGATCGCCCCTGCCCGCAATGAGCATTATAACAGCGACGGTGCCTATAAACGTAAAAGGAATCGCGGGCTTGATGACTTTTCTCGCCATTAAGTAAATTCCGCCGGCTATGAGCGCGACGGCGCATCCCTCGCCGAGACATCCCTCTCTTATGCCGAACAGCATTTTAATAAGCGAAGGCAGCTCGCTGTCGGCCGCTATCTGAGAAGCAATATTTCCGCTCAAATCAAGCGCTGAAAGTCTCGCAAGCGGGGTTGCCGTCGTAACGGCGTCAACCGTCTGCTTCCACTGCAAGGGCTGAGTCCAGTCCGTCATTGCCGACGAGAACGATACAAGCATAATTATACGTCCCGCAATGGCGGGGTTTACGAAGTTCTGACCGATACCGCCGAAGCACTGCTTTGCTATAACTATTGCGGCGAACGATCCGATAACGGCCATCCACAGCGGAATCGTCGACGGGAGATTGAACGCAAGCAAAAGTCCCGTGACTATCGCGCTCAAATCGCCTATCGTATTGTCTCTTTTAAGCACTTTTCTCGAAAGATATTCGAATAACACACAGCTGCCGACGCATACGGCTATGACGAGCAAAGCTCTGAGTCCGTACAGGAATACCGACGTGACCGCCGCGGGAATAAGCGATATAATAACGTCGCCCATAATGCCCGTTACCGTGTCCGCGCTGCGGACGTGCGGCGACGCGCTTACCGTAAGTCTGTTCATTTCTTTGCGCCTGCCTCTCTTACGATTTGTTTGCCCAGTCTCATATACTGAACGAGCGGTTTGCCCGCGGGACATGAGTACGAACAGCTGCCGCACTCCATGCACACGCCGATTCCGAGCTTCGAAAGCGTTTCGGCGTCCTCTCTCAGGGCGTATTTTTCAAGAAGAGTCGGAACAAGGCTCATCGGACATGCGGCGGCACATCTTCCGCATCTTATACAGGCTCTTTCCTTTTTAAGCGCGCCCGTTTTTTCGCTGAACACGAGAAGCGCGTTATTATTTTTTACGAGAGGAGCAGTCGTATCGACTATCGATATGCCCATCATGGGTCCGCCGGCTATGATTTTATAAGGCTCGGCGGAAAAACCTCCGCACGCGTCTATAAGCTTCTGAACCTCAATGCCTATGGGAACCCGTAAATTTTTTGGATTCTTAACGGCGTCTCCGCTGACTGTTACCGAACGGCTGACGAGCGGTTTGCCCGTCTTTAAGTATCTTGCGGCAAACGAGACGGAGGCTACGTTCATTACGACGCATCCGACGTCCGCGGGAAGCTTGCCTATCGGAACCTTTCTGCCCGTCGCGGACTGAATCATCATTTTCTCGGCACCCTGCGGATATTTTGATTCAAGAGCCATAACGTCGACCTTGAAATCCTTTTCCGTATTCTTAGACGCTATGTTTTTAAGAATTTCGATAGCGTCGGGCTTATTATCCTCAACCGCGATAACGATGTGTTTGAATCCGAGAAGCTCGGCAAGAGAATAAACTCCGCCCATAACGTCCCACGAATTATCAATACATTCGCGGTAGTCTACGGTGATGTACGGCTCGCACTCCGCCGCGTTTACGATAAGAGTGTCAATATTTTTTTCGGGCGGGAACGCAAGCTTAACGCTCGTCGGAAAGCCCGCGCCTCCGAGACCGACGAGTCCGGAAGCTCTTATTGCCTTTACAAGCTCTTCGCGCGTTTCGACCTTAGGCGGTTCGATTCCTTCAAAAAGTCTCATTTCGCCGTCGTTCTCGATAGTGACCGCGTCCACCATACTGCCGTTTGCAAGCTTTACGGGGCCTATCGCCGTAACCTTACCTGAAATCGAAGCATGAACGGGCGCCGATACAAACGCGTCCGAATCGCCTACGACCTGACCTACGCCGACAATATCTCCGACTTTTACAGTCGGAGTACACGGTGCGCCTATGTGCTGCTGCATGGGCAGCAGAACCTTGTCGGGCATTTCGATTCTTTCCACAGGCAGGTCGGCGGTTATCTTACGGTGATCGACTTTGACTCCGCCTCTGACGTCCTTAACGGCTTTAAGAACGCCCTTCATATGGGCTTTGCTCATATTATTTTCTACCTCCATTTTTGCTTTATATAAAAATTTGAAATAATTATCTGAATAAAATTCTCTCTATCGGGGGAACGACAATCTTTAAAACAGTTCCCGTAACGACTCCGGAGCCTAACGCGCATATTATCATAACCGGCATATATCCTATGACGGAGAACGTCGACATATAAAGCCCGGCGGCTGTCAGCTGCCCGATATTGTGAAACAGCGCTCCCGTAACAGACAGGAATATATATGAAAGATTCCTGCCGGTTTTTTTTGATACGGCGAGGACGGCTATGAGAATTACAACGCTTAACAGTCCGCCCGAAACACTCATAAAGAATGCGGCGGTTCCCCTTGTTATCAAAACGAAAACGGATTTTATAATAACAATTATAACCGCATCGGCGTACGAAAAATTCAGAAGCGCGAACATGACGGCTATATTTGCAAAGCCTATTTTCGCCCCGGGAGGCAGTGCCGATATCGGCGGTATCAGATTCTCGAGAAAAGACAGCGCAATCGCAAGCGCGGCCGCAATTCCCGTGTATGCGGCTCTTTTCGCCGCGGAAATTTGTTTTTTCGGCAATTATATCACCTAATACGAGATTATATCGGGGCTTTCGTCTTTTTTCGCCCCCGACAGCGTAATTACGACCTTTTCGGGCAGGCAGGCGGCGGTGTCTCCGGGGTTTACAAGCTTCCCCGACTTTACGCACAGCTTGTCCTTACAGTCGCTTTGCTTAAAATATATGCATCCCTTTTCGACGCAAACGACGACCCGCCCCGCACACAGAGAAATGTCATAATTTTCCGTTACGGTATCAAGCTCTATATCCTTCACCGTCTCGCCCGAACAGATAATCTGCGCCGTTACGCTTTTTTTATTCTCTTTGGAATAAATTATAAACGAAAACGAGCAGACGAGCAATATTATAATAATTACGGCGTCGCTTTTCTTAAAAAGCTTTCTTTCATTCATTCATTGTCACGTTATCCTTTATTCCGTCGGTCATTTTAACACTTCCGTCGTCCATGATGAAAAACGCGTCGGCGGAGTATTTTTCGAGAAGCGCAAGACTCTTTTCGTACCCGAGAACAAAGCACGCCGTAGACAGAGAATCGGCATAAACTCCGCTGTCATACGTAACGACCGTAACGCTTTTAAGTCCGCTCTCGGCGGGACAGCCCGTAAAGGGGGAGAGGATATGATGATACGTTTTGCCGTCAGACTCAAAATACTTTTCATAGCTTCCCGATGTCGAAACGAAGCTGTCTTTATATAATTTAATAACGGCGATGTAACCCGTGTTGTCACGTTCGGGCTTTCTTACTCCGACGCCCCAGTGGTCTGAATTCGGATTTTTGCCGAACACGCCTACGGTTCCGCCGACGGATACGACCGCGCCCGAAACGCCCTTTGTATTTTTAAGAGCCCAAACCGCCTCGTCCGCGCCGGCACCCTTGCCCGACGCGCCGAGATCGAGATGAACGCCCGCGGGAACGCTTACGCTGTTACCCGATATTTTTATGTTTTGATATCCGACGAATGAAAGTCCCTTTTGAAGCTCCTCGTCCGACGGTACCCTCTGATTATCTCCGCCGATATCCCACATTTCGGACAGATTTCCGACAGTGATATCGAGTGCGCCCACACTGTCCTTGCACACGTCGAGCGTCTTATTTATGACGGAAACCGTCTTTTCGTTTACCATTGCCGAAGAATCGGCGTTGATTTTGCTTATATCGCTGTTTCCGGCAGTCTTCGAAATGAGAGAATCAAGATTTTTGACAGCCGTCACCGCGCTTTCGACGCCCTCGGACGTATGTCTGCCGTAAGCCTTTACGGTGATGACCGTACCCATTGCGACGTCCGTTTTCGAGTCCTCTCCGGTCTTGAAAAACAGCGCGTAAACACACGATACGGCAATAATTACGACAAAAACGGCTGTCAGCGGAATAACCGTATTTTTTTTCATCTGTTTCATGGCAGTATACCGAAATGCTTTCCTATATCGCGAATTCTTTTATAAAACGGAACATTCCAAAAGCTCTCGTCAGCAGGCTCTATTCCCATCTTTTTAAGTATTGTAACAACCTTTGAAAGTCTTAATTTATAATCCGCGCAGTCCCTGTTTGATTCCTCTGTCCAGCCCGCCTCCGCGACGGCGGTCATTCTCGGGAAGAACATAAATTCCATCTGCTTATCATTGTCAATATATTCGCTCCACAAAGGCGTTTCCACGCCTATAATATGCCCTCTGCCGACCGCGTTCAGCTTATTCGATTCTATCTTGTAATTATAAACCTTATCAAGCGGAGTCATCCCGTACGGGTAGTCGAGATAATAGTGATAAAAATCGGATATGATAACATCTCCGCCGGAGTTCGCGTGCTTTATACACAGCTCGTCCCTGTCCATCCACATCTGCGCGGTTATTTCTCCGTCGGCAAGACCGCTTTTAAGGCTCTCGTTCCAGCATATGACCTTTTTGCCCTTTGATTTTAAATATCCGGCAATCTCGTTTACGAAAAAGCCCTGAAGCTCCTCTTCGTTTTTAAGCCCCTCTTTTGCGATTTTCGCACGGCAGTAGGGACACCTGCGCCACTTGGTTTTTGGAGCCTCATCTCCGCCTATGTGTATATATTCGCCGTCGAATACCTCGCACACTTCGTCGAGCAGATCTTTTATAAACGAATACGTCGTGACCTTGCCCGCGCAGAGAATGTCGGGGAAAATACCCTGCTTCGTAACTACGTCAATATGCTTCTCCTCGCACGAAAGATACGGGTACGAGGCGATAAGCGACGAAACGTGACCAGGCATATCTATTTCGGGGATAACGGTTATGAATCTGTCACGGCAGTATTTTACAATATCGGAAATTTCCTCTCTCGTATAGAATCCGCCGTAACGCTCCTTAACGTGCTTTTTGCCGAAATCGGAGCTTTTTCTGTACGAACCGATCTCATTGAGCAAGGGGTATTTTTTGCTTTCGAATCTGAAGCCCTGATCGTCTGAAATATGCCAGTGAAAAACGTTGAACTTAAAAAGAGCCGCCGCGTCTATCATTTTCTTTATCTGCTTTACGGACGGCATGTGTCTTGCGGAGTCGAGCATAAAGCCCCTGTAACGGTACCTCGGCGAATCCTCTATACGGCAGCACGCAAGCCTGCCGTCGGGTGAAAGAAACGCAAGCTGCTTGAGCGTCTGCCATCCGCGGAAAAGCCCCTCGTCGGTCGGCGAGGCAAGCGTTATGCTCTTTTCGGTAATTTTGAGAATATACGACTCCGCGCCCTCAATATCGCAGTCGATGACCGTTTTTACGCTCTGCGCGAGATTTTCGTTCTCAAGTATTCTGTAATATCCGTCTGATTGAGTATAAATCTTTACCTGAGGTATAACGTCGGGTGCCATAAAATACTCCTCCGATAATCATTAAATAAGTTAACCTACTTAAAACCAATCTATTATAACACATCACGATTGCGGGTGTAAACATAAATCATAAAAAATATTATAAAAAATGCGCCTGAAAGCGTTCAGCCTTCATGCGCATAGCAAAAGAGAGTCGAACTCATAAGGTTTATATCCACCCTCTTTCCGCTTCGA
>OJAW01000196.1_pt1 | contig 46718 bp, 53 predicted proteins | sample 1589151 | NCBI WGS metagenome assembly OJAW01 (sample SAMN03283290) | human gut metagenome | biome: human-associated habitat; material: feces | host: Homo sapiens | place: Peru | collected 2012
CATAGTCATTATTGTTCTTATAGTACTCTCTGATCTTCTGCTCAATCTCATCTGCTACAGCAGGATTATCATCTAAGAACTTCATGGCATTTACTTTACCCTGACCAATCTTCTGGCCGTTATAGGCAAACCATGCACCTGTCTTTTGAACAATCTTTGCATTCACACCTAGATCGATTAACTCACCGTTTTTAGCAATACCGTAGTTAAAGAGGATCTGGAAGTTAGCGGTCTTAAATGGAGGAGCAACCTTATTCTTTACTATCTTAACGTTGGTTTTATTACCTATTACATTATCTCCATTTTTAATTTGTTCACCACGTCTTACATCTAATCTTATAGTTGAGTAGAATTTAAGAGCTCTACCACCTGGTGTTGTTTCAGGATTACCAAATAATACTCCTACTTTTTCTCTTAGCTGATTTATAAATATTGCAATTGTATTTGTTTTACTAATAGTACCAGATAATTTTCTTAAAGCTTGACTCATTAAACGTGCTTGTAAACCAACATGCGAATCGCCCATTTCACCTTCTATTTCGGCCTGTGGTACAAGTGCAGCAACAGAATCTATAACTATAACACTTATTGCACCACTTCTAACTAGTGCTTCACAAATTTCTAAAGCTTGCTCACCATTATCAGGTTGAGATAATAACAACTCATTAATATTAACACCAAGCTTAGCAGCATACTGAGGATCTAAAGAATGTTCGGCATCAATAAATGCTGCTCTTCCACCTTTCTTTTGTACTTCCGCGATAGCGTGAAGTGCAAATGTAGTCTTACCACTTGACTCAGGTCCATATATTTCTATTATTCTTCCCTTTGGATATCCGCCTACTCCTAAGGCAATATCAAGTGCTAAACTTCCAGAAGAAACAGTTTCTATATCTTTTACTCCTCCTTCTCCAAGTTTCATTATAGCCCCTTTACCAAATTGTTTTTCAATATTTTGTAAAACGTCTTCTAGTGTCTTATCCTTTTCATCTAATTTACTTACTTTTGCCATAACTTTCCTCCTTTAAAGTAAATTTACTTTCATATGCTTGCAACATACCTTTATTTTATTAAAAGTTAGAATAAATGTCAACTAAAAACAAAGAATTGCTCATCCTTTGTTTATGGTTTTAATGCTGTTCTTGGTACTACACATACTCCATCACTTCATTTATAAAATCATTACTAACAAGTTGATTTACTCTATTATGCAAATTTCACATATTATTTACAATTTTATAAAGTCATTTCAACTTTACTCTTTATTCTTTCTAAAGTATTATAAATACTTTTAGTAGATTTACCTAGAATATAAGCTATTTCTTTAGTAGTTAAATCTTCTTTCTTTAATTCATACACCTTTAATTCTTCATTAGATAACAAAGAAATAATCTCCATATCCCTTTCCTTTAAATTAAGTTCATTTTCTGGTGAATATTGTTTACTAATTACTTTATTATAAAGATTTTTATCAAGTGATAAAATACCATTTTCTATTCTAGCCTTTTTTGTATTTTGAATTTTAAATATATCAGATATTCTATTTTCTATATTATTTATTAGAAAAGTTCTAAAAGTACTTGATATATCACTATTAAAATACTTAATTGATTTTATAAATATCAATAAACATTCTTGTTTTAAATCATTTCTATCTATATTTAATTCATTCATATTTTTAATATTCTTACTAACTAATATTTCAATATCTTCATTATATATTTTTATTAATTTATTAAATGCTTCCTCATCCTTATTTTTAGCTTTTTCTATTAATTCTAGTTCATTCATCTTGTCTTTAACACCTCATAAATAAGAATACCAGCTGCTACAGAAGCATTTAAACTATTTACCTTTCCTTTAAGAGGAATACTTGCTATAAAATCACAGTTATCTTTTATTATTTTCTTAATACCAAATCCTTCACTACCTATTATTAAAGCAATTTTACCAGAATAATCTATTTCTGTATAAGCTTTGCCTCCAGCCTCTGCTCCAACTATCCAAAAGCCCATTTGTTTTAATTTAGAAATTGTACTTGTTAAGTTTGCTACTTTTACTATTTTAGAATTTGCAGTAGCCCCACTTGAAGTTTTAAGAACAACTGGTGTTACATCAGAATTTCCTTTATTAGGTACTATAATATAGTCAACTCCAGCACATTCACATGTTCTTATAATTGCCCCAAAATTCCTAGGATCTTCTATTCTATCTAGAATTACTATAAAGTTAGCATTAAAATCATTCCTTATAGCATTAAAATCTAAAAACTTATAATCTTCTATTTCAAGTATAATTCCCTGATGATTTTCTTTTATAAGCTTATCCATTTCACTTTGAGTCTTATAAATATATTTTATCTTATTCCTCTTTATTAAAGAAAGTAACTCTTCATTATTAAAATTATCAAGTAAGAAAACATTCTTAACTACCACATTAGTATTTAATATTTCCCTTGCCACATTTTTTCCACATGCGAGCATTACTTCCACCCCTTTACATATTCATTTGCTTTTATCGCAGCAACTGCCCCTTCACTTACAGCAGTAACTACTTGATATAATTCTTTTTTAGATAAATCACCACATACAAATAAGCCATCTATGTTTGTTTTAGTACTTTCACTAATTATTTTATTATTTTGATATTCTAAATCAATATTATCTAAATACTTTGGTTTTAAACTATTTTTAAAAAAAGCAAATATTCCATCCACAGTAAATGTTCCATTAGAAGTTTTTACTAAATATAAATTATTTTCTTCATTTATATTTTCTACAAAAGTACATTCATAAATAATAATATTTTCCTTATTTAATAATTCTTTATTTTCTAATTTATCTTTAGTAACAACAATAATTTCTTTAGCAAAATCACTTAAATAAAGGGTATCTTTTATTAATGAGTTATCCCCCAATACTAAAACTGTTTTATCCTTATAAAGAGGCGCATCACATATAGCACATTTACTAAAAGAAAATTTATTATTCTCTTTTACCTCATTTCCACTAGATAAAATAACTGTCTTAGCTATATATTTACTTTTATTTGTTATTACTTTAAAAAAATTACCTTCTTTCATTAAATCAGTTACTTCTTCTATTTTATAATCTATACCTAATTTATTTATATGATTAAACATGTTAAATGCTAAATCAGGTCCACTTACATTAGAAAAACCTGGGTAATTATCTATCACTTTTATTTTATTAAGTAATCCTCCTGGAGTAGATTTTTCTAATATCAAAGTATTTAATTTTGATCTCTTTGCATAAATGCCTGCTGATATTCCAGCAGGCCCCATACCTATTATAATAGTATCGTACATATTTTTACCCCCCTTATAATTCAACAATTTCTACTTTCTCTAAATTATACATTTCTGTTAATTTAGGTTTTCTAGCTTGAATAAATATTATTATAGCCCCTACTACAACAAGAATGACACTAACCAACTGTGCAACTTTTATATTACCAAGCATTAAATTGTATTCATTACTTCTCATTCCTTCAAATATAAACCTACCTATACTATACCAAATTAAATATGCCCCTGTTTGCCAACCTAATCTAGTATATTTAAGTTTTCTTAATATAATTATTAAAATAAATCCAAGTAAACACCATAGTGATTCATAATAAAATAATGGCTCATAATATACTCCATTTACATTCATTCCATATATCACAAAATCAGGAATAAACTTTAAATTTTTTAAATGTTCAAGTGTAGTTGGAAGTCCATAGACCTCACTATTAAAGAAATTACCCCATCTACCAAGGGCCTGTGCAAGTAATAAATAAGGAGCAACTATATCAAGCATTCTAAAAGCTGATACTTTATATTTTTTAGAATATAAAATTAATGTCAAGCCGCCAAATATTATACCGCCATGTATAGCAAGTCCACCCTCCCATATCTTAAATATATCAGTAGGGTGTGCTAAGTAATAATCTAAATTAAATAAACAATAATATACCCTTGCACCTATAATACCTACTACTATAGTCCAAAATAATAAATTAGTTATAAAGTCTTTGTCAAGTTTAAATTTTTTAGCTTCCCCGTTAATTAATATAGTACTTATTATTATTCCAGCTAATATGAAAATACTATACCACTTAATTTCAAATGAGCCTATTGTAAATGCTACTGGATTCATATTCTTACCTTCTTTCCCTTACTGGACTAACTATTATATTATTTAAAAGTGCATTAATCACACTTATAAATAAAGCAATAAATATACCTGTTATCCATCCACTTAATACAAACTTACCTCCAAGTACCAAACTAGTTAATTTAAGAATAATTACGTTTATAAATAAACTACTTATACCTAAAGTTAATATATTAATTGGAAGCATTAAATACTTAAGACATGGTTTTAAGTACACACTAAATAAACTAATTATTATACTTGCTAAACAGGCATAGAAAAAACTTTCTATATATAAACTTTTAAATAAATAGTCAGCAATAACCAAACTTAAAGCACCTGTTAATATTTCTAATAAAAATGTAATAAATTCTTTTCTTTTAATATTCATTTTTTTCCTCTTTCTTTACAATTATATTATATTGAAGACAATTAATAAAAAGTTATAATACTTTACCCTTTATCACTTTAACACTTCAATCGTTCCCTCTTCTCCATTTATTTTAACATAAGTCGCACGTTTAAGTTTTTCAAAATCTAAATTGTTTATTTTAGTAATACATGGAACATTAAGTTCTCTTGCTATAATAGCAGCATGACAAAGTAAACTTCCTTTTTCCGTTAATAATCCTCCTACTTTTTCTAAGATGTTCATCCATCTTACATCTGTTTTTTCTGCAAGTAAAATACTACCTTCTTTAAAATCACAAACATCTTTAAAATCTTTTAAGAAAACAAGTTTTCCTTCATAAACACCTGGAGACACACCCATTGCTGTAATTATATTACCATTACTAGGCGTAGTACTTAAATTAATTTTAACCTGTTTTGTAATACTTCTAAGTTGTAATAACACAAGTTCTTTGTCTATAATAGCCCATTCTAAATCACATATATTTCCTAATGATTTTTGAATATCAATAAATGTTTTCCCAATATTAATACCTTTTAACAAAGTATTATCATTTTCTTTAAATTCAACAGCAGTACTTGTTAGTTCTCCTGATACCAATTTTTCTCCAACATCATTTACATATTCATAAATACCTTTATTAATACCTGTACCAAACCAAACACCAGAAAAGCAAACTTCTCTATACTCATTTATTACAACTGCCATTTCTCCATTTTTAAGATTATTTTTTAATAAATAATTTTTAACTCTTTCAGAATTAACTGAATCCTTTACTTTATTAATATTACAAAGTAAATCATTATATGAAACATCTAAATAGCTTTCAAACATTCCTGCAAAAGAGTACTTTTCTCCATCTTCTACTATACAAGAACTTCTTACAGAATATTTAATATTTTTATCTAAACTATTAAGTATATCTTGACTAATATTTACTCTTGTTGGTACTACATATGTAAGAGGCACTTTAAAACCCAAACTATAAAGACAAGCTAAACCATAAGCCTTTCCCCCAATTAAAAGGATTAATTCTTCTTTTGGAAAAATATTATAAAGAAGAGATATTTCTTCCATATTAAGTAGTTGTTTATTCCTTAATTTATCAAAATAAAAAGTATAGTTATTCGCATAAGGAGAAGGTACTTCACTAAGTAATTTTTCTAAAACTGTCCTCCCTAAAAAGTTTTGTTTCTCTTGATATTCTTTTATAAACAAATATTTCTTAATAAGCAAATCTTCACTTTCATAGATAGCATCTATTTTTTCTAAAGCTACTAAATAATTAGAACCATATTGCTTTTTAAGTTCATTTATTAAATCATTAGAATATTTACTATTCTCTGTTATTAATTCTATAATACTAAAATAGTTTTCTAATTCTATTATATACTCATAGTTTTTAGTTTGCTTTATTTTATTTATTATTTCTAGTTCCTTCTTATATACAATATCACATAAACTTGGTATATCTTTAAAGTCTATCTTTTTAAGAAAACCAGAAAATTCTTCATTAATTATACTATAAAGTAACATATTGTTAACATTATCTATATTAAACATTGTAAGTAATTTCTGCTTAAGAGCTTTCATAATAAATACACCTCTTTTATACCTTAATTTTATCAAAAAAATATATAAATGTCTATGAATAATAATTATTTTAATTAATAACAATTATTTTAATGATTCAAACTATGAAATGTATAACTCAAAAATATATGATAATAATAAAAGTATGAATAGTAATAATATAATTAAAAAACTTTATAATATCAAAGAAAATATGCCTGACTTAATAATTAAAAAAATTAAAGTTAGTCTTTTTAACTATGTTTATATTATATCTAATGAAAGTGTTTCAAGTGGTGACAGAGTTAACAACTTTATACTAAAATATTTTAGTAATAAAAGTATATTAAATAATAAAGCTCTAAATAATTTAAAAAAAGAAATAGAAGAAAATATTCCAAGTATTAACTTTAAAATAATAACTGATGAAAACAATTTATTAGATTTACTATTTAGTGGTTTTACTATTATTATCTATAAAAATATATTAGTTGCTTATGAAACAAGAGCAGACCTTGACAGGGGTATTACTGAACCAACAAGTGAACCAGTCGTAAGAGGACCAAAAGATTCTTTTACTGAAAATTATAATAAAAATATAGGTTTAATTAGAAAGAGAATTAAAAGTGAAAACTTATGTCTAGAAGAAGTCACTATTGGAAGAGAAAGTAATAGTAAAGTTGGTATTCTTTATATGAAAAATATATGTGAAGAAGAACTTGTTAATAATATAAAAGATAAATTAAATAGTATAGATATAGATGGAATATTAGATGTTAATTATCTTAAAACTTTTTTAGATCATGAAAACGTTACTTTTTTCCCTACACTTCTTTACACAGAAAAACCAGATGATGCATCAAGATATTTACTTGATGGAAGAGTCATTATTACAATGGAAAACTCTCCAAGTGTTATAGTAGCTCCCACATTTTTTGTAGACTTCTTTCATAATAGTGAAGATTATTACCATAAAACATTCTTTTCTAGTTTCATGAGAATAATTAGATTTCTTGCTTTTATATTAGCAATTATTACACCCGCATTTTTTATAGCTATCATTTCATACGATCCTGAAATATTACCCGTTAGTCTACTTATTAACTTTTCAGTTCAAAGAAGTAATGTACCATTTCCTGTTATCATAGAAGCTTTTATACTTCTTTTTACATTTGAACTTTTATACGAAGGTGACTCAAGAACTCCTACTTCAAGAGGTACTTCTCTTTCAATATTAGGAGCTTTAGTATTAGGTGATGCTGCTGTAAATGCTGGGTTAATTTCACCAATTATGGTCATAGTAGTAGCAATTAGTTCAATTAGTAGTCTAGTATTTGTATATTATGACATGCAAGGGTCAATTAGGTTTTGGAGATATTTATTAATGGGATTTTCTGGAATATTTGGAATTATTGGATTTACAATGGGTATACTACTACTCGTTATAAATCTTTGTACAATTAAAACTTTTGGTAAGCCTTATACTCTTCCTATTTTTCCTTTTCTTCCTAAAGAACAAGGTAATGCTATTATTAGAAAAGATATTACTAAGTTAAATAAAAGGCAAAGTTATATTACAAAGAAAAACATAGTAAGGGAGAGAGAACAATGAAAAAGATTATTTTAGTAATTTTAGTAACTTTCTTATGTACTGGATGCTGGAACTATAAAGAACTTAGTGAACTAGGAATTACAACTGCAATGAGTATCAGTAAAGAAGGAGATGAGTATGTTTTAGTTCTCGAGCTCATGAATATTGTTGATAGTGAAAAAAGTAATTTAGATCAAAGTCCAATTACTACTATATCAGGAAGAGGTAAAACTATTTTTGAAGCAGCAAGAAGTATGAATAAGTTAACAAGTAAGATTTTCTTTCTAGCTGATGTTGATTATGTATTTTTAGATAAAAGTGTTTTAACAGAAGATCCTAAAGAAATAATGGACTTTTTAGTTAGAGATACTAGATTATCATTAAACTTTCTTATTATTACTTCTGAAGAAACAAGTGGCGAAGATATTTTAAGTAGTATAAGTCACTTCAATACTAACTCTGCTAAAAATCTATATGAAATTATTAATAATAGTGAAGAAAGATTTGGGGGCATAAAAGCACTTCATGTAAGAGATTATATTGCTTCTAATTTAGAAACTGGGTCTAACATAATTTATCCAAATGTTGTTGTTGAAAATAAAGATAGTTCTAATAATAAATCACTAGAAAATTCTAAGAGTGATGGTTCTGTTAGGGTTAAAGATATGATATTTTTTGATAGTGATAAAAATATAGTACACCTAAATGATAATGTAATGAAAGGTTATAATTTTCTCAATAATAATATTAAAAATGCTACTGTTAGTATTCCTTGTGATGGCGGAAGTTTTACTATTGAAACACTTGAAAGTAAATTTGATACTAAAGACAAACTAAGTAGTGATAAACTCCTAATTAAAGGAGAAGTAGGAGCCGAAATAGTTTATTATGGGTGCACTTTTAATTTAGATAATACTAAAGAACTAAGTAAAATTAGTAAACTTGCCGAAAAAGAAGTAGAAAATTATATTGAAGAAGCTCTTAATCTAGCTAAAAAACACGAGTATGATTTTTTAAATATAGGTAGTTATATTTATAAAAATAATAAAAACTACTTTGATTTTAAGAATAATAATTGGAATAAAGAAGGCTTATCAAAAATTAACTTTGATTATAATATAGATGTATCACTTTATAAACAAGGAAATTTAAGAGGTGATGTATAATGAACAATTATAAAATAAGTAGTCTAAGTTTTACTTTGATGTTTATCTGTATTATAAATGCACTTTTACCTGGTATTTTATTTCCTTATATGATTTATGAAGCAAAAACAAGTTTATTTATTAGTATTTTAATTAGTTACTTTCTAGGACTTTTAATTATCTATTTCTTCTTTAAAGTATTTAACTTTTTACCTGATGAAAGTATTTTTGGAAAAATAAATAAAATATTTCCTAAAGCAATTTCTAGAATTATTGGATTTATTATTTTACTTCTAATTCTCATATTTGCAATATGTGTATTCTGGAGATATTCTACATTTATATCGCTTGAATTTTTAACAGAAACTCCAAATTATTTTGTTACTTTAATAGTTATCTTACCTATTGGTTACATCATGTTTTATGATATTGATACATTAGCTAGAGTTTCAGTTTTCTGTGTATTTATTGGCTTTGTACTTTTTACTAATAACTTTATTTCATTATCCGGAATGATAGATATGAATAACTTTAAACCTCTTTTAAATAATGATGCTTATCACATAATAAAAAGTAGCATAGTTTTTGTTACATTAAATGTTGCACCTATTTTAAGTTTGTTAATAATTCCAAAAAATAATATTGTTGATAAAGAAAAATTACCAAAAAGTTTGTTAATAGGTTACACTATAAATACACTTTGTATATGCGGAGTGTTCTTAGCAATAATAGGCGTACTTGGGTTACCACTTTCAAGTTTATTCACCTTCCCTTCCTATGAAGTTCTAAAAACAATTAATATGTTTAGTTTTCTAGATAACATAGAAAATTTTAACATCACTATTTGGATACTATTTATGACCTTTAGTGTTAGTTATAATATGCTTATTTTAAAATATGGTGTTAGTGAAATATTTAATGTTAAAAATAAAAAAATAATGTTTATAATATGTTCATTAATTATTATTTTACTTTCTTCAGTAGTTATCTTTATGATACCTTATGAAAACTATATTAATAAATACAAAAGGCTTTATACTTATGTGCCATTTGGCTTATTAGCTATATCAATCATAACTATTTTATTTATATATATAACTGGTAAAATTAAATTTAGAAAAAACAAAAAAATTCCTGCAAGTTAATGTAGGAATTTTTATAATGTTTACCTTCATTAGTATTATAATAAAAATGTGAGTTTTGCCCCGACTAGAGGAACCCACAAGTCAAAGCTTGCTGGGAAGCATTATGCTACCCCTCTAGTATCTCGGCGAACTACTCACTCACTGACTAAATAGTATCATAAAGTAATACTATTGTCAAATTTCATTTTTTTATATAAAAATAATTGTTATTAATTTTGTACTCCGAAATATACAGAAAATATGAAAAGTTCTCCACTTTTAAAAAAATACGAAATAATAAAACCCCCGTAATACGGGGATTAATGATTTTTTTGGTTACCCCGGCAGGATTCGGACCTGCGGATGGTGGAGTCAGAATCCACTGCCTTACCACTTGGCTACGGGGCAATATCTAAGAAAACTTTCCTAGATAATTATAACACTTATTTATTTTTAAGTATAGTATTTTGATTATTATTTAGTAAACTTTGCAGTCTAACCTCATTAACTATTAATAATATTAATATTATGATAAATATAGGAATTATAAAGAATTCACTTATAAAAGCCATTAATATGAATAGAATGTAACTTATACTTCTACCTAAAAATAACATAAAATCTGCACATAAGTAATATTCTATTTTATATTTAGTTCTTATTTCCTTTATATTTGATAAATGTGATTTAGTGTAGTCATTTATTAAACTAAATAAAGTACTTAAAATAGTTTGTAAGAAATTAAAGCATATTATTGTAATTAAATTGCACTTAATAAGTAATATTAACAAAGATATAGTTGTAAATAATGTGGATAGTTTTAGTAAACTAGGATATTCTTTTTTATTTATATAATTTGCAAATAAGTAGCCAATTAAAGCAGATGCAAGACTAAATAATGATGTAAATATTCCTAAACTAAAATTTGTGTTAAATACTTTTATTATGTAAATAGTGACAATATATGTAAAAGCTCCAGATGAGAATATAAACCCATTATAAAAATCAATCTTAAATATATATTTTATATCTTTTTTGTCTTTAATTAAATCTAAAAATTTCTTTAAATTTGTCTTACCTTCTGGAACATTATTATCCTTATATAGGAAAGATAAAACTATTCTTAATATAACTATTATCATTACTAAAGTTATACTCTCTATAAAACCTGTTTTAGTTATTAAAACTCCAAATATTATTGGAAATATTATTTTTACTAAAGACTTATATGTCTCATAGTTTCCATAAAACTTTAATCTTTCTTTATTAGTTATACCATCTGACTCATATGAGTTAAATACTGAATAATATAATCCTTCTTCTAAACCATATATAATTCCTAAAATATAAGAATATTTAATAATACTTTCTTTTAAGGTAAATATAAATAAAAAATAAATCAAATCAAACATAATTCCAGTTATTAATAAATTCTTTCTATTTTTAGATTTACTTATATTTCTAAATAAAAACAAAGTTATAAACAAAGTTGTTACTCCTATTAACTTATATATACCAAGTGGTAATATATTATTTTCAGATACAGTTAAAAAATATAGTACTAAGAAACTATCTATAAATATAGACAATATATTTTTTAAAAGTTTTAAATACATTATTACTTCTTTATTTTCCATAACTAACTTCCCATTATATCAATTAATTCACTAACTGAAGAGACTTTACTTATATCTAGTTTTTCTATCTCTAAACAAGAGTTTTCCATCTTAAAACCATTGAAAGTAGTTAACATTAACTTATCTGTAACACCATCTCCAACAGTATAAACATCTTGCTTATTAATACCTTCTAAATTTCTAACATATTCTATTGCAATACTTTTGTCAACATTGTTATTAACTATTTCTAGAGCATAACCTTTTGATACATAGTGACTAGTGACATATTTGCCATATTTATTGGTTATAAAATTGCATTTTTCTTTAGCATATTCTTTATCATAATATTTTACTCTAACTTTATTAGTATAGGGTGTTAATTCATGATTATCCATTTCTATCTCGTTACTAATTCTGTAGTATTTAGAAATCTCTACATTTAAATCTTTTATTAATTCCTCAAGTATAGAATAATTTATATATTTTGAATAAATTACTTTTCCTTCTTTAATAATAGTAGTACCGTGATTTAATATTAAATAATCATAGGGTATATGATATATGTTATCTTTTTCCATAAATTCTTCATAACTTCTCCCAGTTGCTATTAAAAAGATATTATCTTTTTTAAACTCTTTAACTTTTTCTATATTTTCTTTTATACCTTCTTCACTTACATAAAAAGTATCATCATAGTCACTAGCAAGTAATTTCATATTTCCACTCTCCTAGTATATTTTATCAAATAAAACTATAAAATAAAAGAAAAAAATGCATCTAAGCATTTAATTCTTGTTATTAAAATAAATATAATTATTAAGCCACTTTTCAAACTCTTTTTCATCTTGATATTTTTGTAAATCTTCATCTTTATTAGCATCTAAATAACTTATTATTTTTTCATTATTTATAATAATTACTGAAGGAGCATACTTTACTTCATTATAAAATGGACTATTTTTAAAGTTTTCAAATGATATTTTGAGAAAATCAATACTATATTTTTCCATAAAACTTTCAAATATCTTATCACAAGGAACACTCATATTACAAAAATTATTATATGTAAAAACTATATATGTTTTATCACTCAAATTATCTAAGTTATCTACTTCTAAAAATTCTCCTTTATTATAATATTCGCTTGATAAATATATTCTCTCTTTATTATCATTTTGATTTATTTTTTTATTAAAACAACCAGCTATTATAACAATGCTAATTAATAATAAAACTAATTTTTTCATTTAGTTAACCTCAGTTAGGGTACTAAAATCTATATCATGATAAGTTACTTTCCAAAAGTCATATGTTGTTTTATTTTTAGTTACATTTTTAACTTCTACTTTATATTTGCCATTATAAAACCAATATCCACCTACATCATAGATTTTATTTTCATCCCATCCTAGGCTCACTAGAAGGTTTTTAGTCATGCCAGCATAACCGCCACCACCGCACATTAGGAATATTACTTTATCTTTTGGAAAATAGTATTCTAAAAACTCAAGCGACTCTTTATAATTAGCTACATATTTTCCATTAACCTCTTTAAATAAAGTTTTTCCTTTATATGAAGAGCCTACTTCTTCAGGTAAACCTTTTACTTCTGTTAGAAGTGGATAAGGTATTACTTCGAAACCTTTTACAAAACCTGAAAGGTATGAGTCTCCTCCAATTGCTTCATAGTTACCTGGGTCTTTGAGCATTCTCATATCCCTATAAACTACATCACTTCTAAATAAATAATTATCTAGTGACTCTTCATTTATATTTTTATCTATACCAAGTAAACCTCTTTCTCCTCCTGTTACTTCAGGTTTAGGTAACTCTAGTAAATCATTCTTATTAGAATTAAATATAAAATAACTGCATGTTCCTCCAATTAAAAGACTTAAAAGCAAGCTTACAATAATTATAATTTTCTTTTTCATTTTCTTTACCTCCAAAACAATTGTAAATTATTTATTAACTATTGTATATAAAATTAAAGTTGAATTTACTAAACTTTAGGTTGAGTTACTTTATTAAATTACTTCAACATTAAACATGGTCACAATATTAGATGCATCAAATTTATTTATTGTTATACCATTAAGACTTTTAATGTCAAAAGATATTCCTTGAATAGTAGAAGTACTAAAATCTACTTCTTTTAAATTTGTATTTAAAAATTCAGCTTTAGTAAAATTCACATTATCTAATATAGTGTTTTTTAACGTACTTTCATTAAAAGAGCCTTCAGTTAAATCACTGTTAACTATTTCTAAATTTGTTATACTAGAGCCAGCAACATTAATATATTTAGCAGTAGAATTAATTATTTTTATATCTTTTAAGGAACTATCTATAAATGTTAAACCTATTAATTTACAATTTTCAAAAGTAACTCTTGTTAAAAAATCACTATTAAAATGTTTATTAGATAAATCACAATTAATGAATTTCACATCCATTAGTTGAATGTCATTTATATCTATATTAGAAAAATCTATATTTTCAAAAATACATTCATCAAAAGAATAGTCAGTTAAATCTAATCTTACATCAATATTTTCTTTTATAAGTACTTTGTTAAATTCACTATTTTGAGTACACTCCTTAAAAGTACATACTTGATATTTTGTTATTTTTGGATCATTTACTTTCATTAATTTTCCTCCTATAAAAATATATCATATTTTCATGTAATAATATAGATTTTTTATAATTTTCATGCTATTATACTTTTAAAGGTGAAAATTATGAACAGTAAGCTTATGATTAGTTTAGTTACTTTAAATAAAGATGAAATAGATAGTTACGATAAATATCCATTTAACATTCCTGTTGTTAAAAATTTTAATGAACTAAAATTTAAAGCACCTGTAACATTCTTTATTGGAGAAAATGGTGTTGGTAAATCAACTTTTATTGAAGCAATTGCTGTAAATTTAAATTTACCTAAAGAAGGTGGAACACAGAATTTTATGTATGAAACAAATGATACAACTTCTAATTTATCTGATTATATGAAAGTTAGAATGGACAATAAACCTAAAACTAAATTCTTTTTAAGAGCTGAAAGTTTTTATAATTTTTCAACAGAAGTAGAAAGACTTATTAAAGAAGATGACTTTCATAGTTTAAATAAATCATATGGGGGAAATTTACATGAATGCTCGCATGGCGAAGCTTTTCTAAAACTCGTGCAAAATAGATTTACTGAAAATGGTTTATATATTTTAGATGAACCAGAAGCCGCATTATCAATACAAAGACAACTTTCACTTTTATGTTTAATAGATGAACTTGTAAAAAAAGGAAGTCAGTTTATTATTTCAACTCACTCGCCTATTTTAATAAGTTATAGAAATGGTATAATTTTAGACTTAGATGATAATTTTAAAGAAGTTAGTTACAAAGATACAGAAATTTATAAACTTTATAAAATGTACTTAGATAACTCTGATAATATGCAAGATAGAATGTTTAATTAGAAGCACTTTTAGTTGTTTCATTTTTTCTGTTCTTTTTCTCTAGTATACAGCCTACAATAAGTATCAAAGATAAAATTACAACTGTGTGATATTTAGAATTATCTTTTCTTAATTTATTAACTATTAAAATATAATCTCTTTGTGTATTATCTTCTGCAACAACTTTAAAAGTTACTATATTTTCGCCAGTTTTTAAATTTTTATCACCTGTTACTTTTAGTGTAGAATTTATGTCCTCAAGTACATATGAATAATTCAAATTTTTAGTTTCAGAACTAACTGTTATTTCTGGTTTTTCTACATTAAAATTTATTTTTTCATTATATAAATTTTATTGTGTTATCACTACTTTTTTGTTTAACTACAGTTTTAACATTACTTGAAGAGTTATTATGGCAATGATATTCTCCATTACTTAACCCATATTTTGCACAGTTGGTTCTACAATAATGACATCCATTTGCATCTGTTCTTCTAGGATGTGCATTTACTATAATTGGAATACATAAAAATATTAAATTTAAAACTATAAAAATTTTATTTTTCTTATATCACTTGCTTTATCAAAAAATCATATGCCTAATTTTAGCACTAAAAAACTTATTGAAATAATATCAAAAAAAGAGTTATAAAAATCAAATTTTATAACCCACTGTTAGTAATTTCCTTTTAATTTCTTCCTTACCACCATCACGATTTAAACATTCATTTATAAAATAATTTATTAGTTCTTTTTTTTCTTCTCCAAATATAATTAAATAATCAGTTTCAATATTCCACCAAAAATCATAAGTACAATCTTTTGAATATTTATTTATATATTCCCATAAAGAAAAATTATATTTAATATTATTATTTGCAAAATTAGATATAAAATTAGGATTATTTTTTAGTTTTTCATTAACTAAAATACTATTAGCAAATATATACATTTGTTTACCATCTTTATTAAATATTTGTGTTGGATAGAAGAAATAATCTTCTTTATAATATTCCATAAACATTCTAGAAATAGAAATTGCATTCCCTTCATACTCTATTTGTCCCATATACATTAAATCAATTATCTTTTTTAATCCATCTTGGTTAGCTGGAATACTATCTAATTCATCAATATTTTTTACTAAGAATTTACCTATTTGAAGTCTCATAAAAGTTACTCCTTTCAAGTTGCTATTTATTATAACATTAGAAAATCTTGAAAACAACTGATTTTATGATAAAATATTATATTGAAAGGAAAAATATTATGAATAATGAAGAAAAAGAAATTAGTTATAACATGCAAGTTTATAATAATTTTGTTGATTTTCCAATTGCTATGACCAATATAGGAAATTTTGAATTTGACAAATTATTATTTCATCCAAATCCTAAAGTAAGAGAATTTAACTTTATTGTAATTACTAAATGTACAAGAGTTAATAAAAGTACAGGAGTAAAACCAATAATAATTATATATAATAAAAAAGATTGGAAAGTAAGAAAATATAAGGAAAGTTCTTATACAAAGACAATATTTACTAATAGAAAACAAACATTAGATTTTAAGGGAAAATTAATAGAACTTCCTTGTAACAATCAAAACGAAATAATAAATAAATTTAACATTGTTTCTAAAATTTTAATAGCTAAAAATAAGTTTGAAACTAATTCTTTAGTAAGAAAAAAAATATTGATATAGTTTTATTAAAAAAGCTAGAAAAGTATGATATAATAGTTTTTGTGTTCAGGGGGAATAATTATGTCACAATTAAAAGTAGGATATTTATTTAAAAAGAAATATATAAATTACCAAAATAAAAAATATGAAATTTTTGAATTTGTTGACTATGCTACTGCTATATGTTTTACAAATACACAGCAAAATTATATATGCAACATAATAAGTGGAAATAATGCTGGAGGATATGCAAGCATGATCAACAAAGATGGTAACGAAGGAGAATATGTTTTTTATAGTGATGATATCGAACGCGCTATAAAAAATAATGATAATAATGTAGATTTTACTAAAATTCGAAAAAAACAAATTCAATCAACTGGAAAATATTATTTAAGAAGTAATGGTACAGGACTAACTAAATTATTAAACGGAGATTTAATATCATATATAGAAAAGGATAATAAAAATAAGTCAGATTTTGATGAGGAAGAATTTAAAAAAACTAGTGATATTTCATCTATGTATTTATCAATAAAGAAGACAATTATTTCTCAAGATGAACAAATAATGCAAATATTAACCTCATTATTTAAAAATCAAAAAGTTGTTAATTCTGATTTAGATATAGACTTAATTGCAAAATTAAAAGAAAATATTTTAATTTGTGGATCTACCGGAACTGGAAAAACCGAAATTTTAAAGAGAATATCTAAACTTTATGGTGTTCCTATAGTTATTGAAGATGCAACCGCTCTTTCTGAAACTGGTTATCAAGGCAGAAAAATAACTGATATGCTTGAAGATTTATGTCTTGCTGCAGATAATGATATAGAGCTTGCTGAAAAGGGAATATTGGTTATTGATGAATTTGACAAACTTGCTGAAAAATCAGGAGACAGTGAGTCACACGTTTCCAGATTAGGAGTTCAAAGATCATTATTAAAGTTACTTGATGGATCATTATTTTATTTTGATGATAAAAAGTTTGATACATCAAAATTAACAATTGTAGGATTAGGTGCTTTTACTGGAATTGCTAAAGATGATGATTATAAGAAACTTACATCTGATGATTTTATGAAATATGGAATTATGCGAGAATTAATTGGAAGATTTTCAAAAATAATTCCTATGAACACTTTATCAAAAAAAGATATAATAAAAATACTAAAAGAGTCAGAGTTTAGTCCATTAAATACATACAAAAAACTATTTGATATGTTAGGAGTAAATTTTGATTTCAGTGATGAATTTATAGAATATATAGCTGAACTAGCCATATCAAAACAAAGTGGTGCTAGAAGTTTAAAAACTGTATTTGATGATTGTATCAGCAGTGCTTTATTTAGAATTTTTGCCGGAGAGTATACAAATATTTCCTTAGTAAAACCTGATGATGAAAATAATAAACCTTATGTTTTGACAAAAACTAAAGGGAAAAAACATGGATTTTTTTTGTAAAAAACAAAAAAACGCTAGTTTATTACTAGTGTTTTTTAATACTTCACTATACTTTATAATGCCATTTATATTTAGTGTAATTATATCTAACTCAATACTTTGTTTTCTTAAAATACAAAAACTAACATTTCTGTTAGTAATTTTTTTAAATTGGTGTTAGCGAAGAGACTTGAACTCTCACGAACTATGTTCACACGCCCCTCAAGCGTGCGTGTCTACCATTCCACCACGCTAACAGAAAAGACTAAATTTTAATCTTTTACTTTTATACTTTCTAGCATTTTCTTCCATAAATTACTTGAACTATAATTTAGTATTCCTGCTTTATAAATTCTTAAGCCATACTTTAGAAGTAAGTATATTACTAAAAATAGTAAAACTAATGATATTATAACATTGATTACTGTTATTTGTCCAAGGAATAATAATACAGGACTTAATATACAAGATATGAAAGGAATCATACTAACAACAATTATAAATGTACTTTTTTCATAAGTACTAGCCATTATTGCTAAGAAATATCCAGCCATTATAAGCATCATCATTGGCGTTTGTAGCTGTTGGAAATCTTCTGCACTGGTTGTCATAGATGCAAGTATTCCAGCAAGTAGTGAATATGCAAAGAAGCTAAGTAGTATCATTATAATAATAAATGGTAAACATTTTAATATGTTATTAAGCATTCCACTTTCTACAAAAGTATTTAATAGTTTAGTAGTACTTTCACCTAAACTCCCTGTAAAGGAAGTGCCAGTTACTAGTGTTCTAACGAGAGCACCTATGCCAAAATAAACTATAAATAATAAAGCCTGAATAATCGCGTATAAATTAGATGTTATCATTTTAGATAAGAAATGAATTTTAGGACTTACACTAGTTACAATTATTTCCATACTTTTGCTTGTCTTTTCCTCGTTTATCTCTGCCCCGATCATTTGTGTTACCATAATAATAAGAAAGAAGAAAGGCATTATAAAGACAGGAATTGCTAAATTTCCTATGGTATTAATAAGTTCATAGTTCTCATCTAGATCTTCATTTAAATATGTTCTTTCAATATTTACTGGTTCATATATTTTAGCAAGTTCTTCTGGAGAAATACTACTCTCATTTAGAGCTATGTTTGTTTTAACTTGCTCTAGGCTTGCATTTAATACTTGTATAGTTAAAGCATCAATATAATCAAAAGATATAATTTCTACATTATGTAAATCGTTTATAAGAACAATTATATTACTTCCTTTATTCTCTTTAATTTTATCTACTTCATCCTTGTAGTTGCCTTCTCCTTTTGCTATTTCCGCATTTGTGCCAGTAAGATTTACTTTAGCAGTATTATATACTGTTTTTAAAGCATCATAATATTTTTCAGTTTTATCATAAACATAAATAGTAGTTTTTTCATTAAAATCTCCACCAAACAATTTAATAATACCATCTATATTTAATAAAGCAACTATTAATAGTAATAAAATTATATTTACAACTTTAAACCATTTAGTATTTATTTTTTTATTTAATCCATCTTTTACTAAAAGAGATAGTTTACTTCTCATAAGTACCTCCTACTTTATCAATAAATATTTCATTAAGTGTGGGTTCTTCTACTACAAACTTTGTAACATTTTTTAGTTTCTTTACATAGTTAAACACATTTTGTATATAACTTTTGTCACTTATACTTACTACAAAAGCATTACTAATTTTATCTACTTTTTCTACACCCTTAATTATTTTTAATTCTTCTATATCAGCATCTGCTTCTATTGTAATATTTTTCTTTTGGTAGTCTTCTTTTATTTGTTTTAAATTACCTTTTAGAACAGTTTTACCATGTACTAAAATTACTAAACTCTCACAGAAAAACTCTACATGTTCCATTCTATGAGAAGAGAATATTATACTTGTTCCTTCGCTTTTTAACTCAAGTATTAATTTTTTAAATAGTTCAATATTAATTGGATCTAATCCACTAAAAGGTTCATCTAATATAAGAAGTTTAGGACTATTAATTATACTCATTATAAATTGTACTTTTTGTGAGTTTCCTTTACTTAATTCTTTTATCTTTTTATTCTTATACTCGGTTATCTCTAGTTTTTCTAGTAAATAGTCTAGCCTTTTTTCAATGTCTTTATCATTCATTCCTTTAAGTCCACCATAAAATTTTGCCTGTTCTAAAACAGTTAATTTAGTAAGTAGACTTCTTTCTTCTGTAAGAAAACCTAACTTATCAGTAATAGAATAATCTATTTTTTTACCATTAAAAGTAATACTTCCACTTGTTTTATCAAGTAATCCGGTAATCATTCTAAAAGTAGTTGTTTTTCCTGCTCCATTAACGCCAAGTAATCCAAATATTTCTCCATCTTTTACTTCAAAAGATAAATCATCTACTGCTAAGAAGTTACCATAATATTTTGTAACATGTTCTAACTTTAGCATTTTTTCCTCCTTAAATGTAATTTATTTAATATTCTTGTTATATATTCTTTACCAAAGACATCATTAAGTAATCCGGTTTTATATGATATTCCTAAATATACTGAAGCACCTATAATTGTGTAAAGAATAAGTACTAAACATATTTTGATTAAACCACTATTAGGAAGTTTTATAAATAGATTAAGTATTATTAAGGAAATAAGCATACAAACTATTGGAAATAATACATCTTTTATGGTTTTTAAAACTTCTTTGTAACTAAAATTCATAGATTTTTTTAAACTAGTTAAACTATAAAAATAACTAAATACATATCCAAGTATAGTTGCAAGTATAGCGCCATAGAATGCTTCAAGTCCTATTAAACTAAATAAATACATAAGTGGTACATCTAATAAAGCATTTATTAGAAAACCAATAATTGAACTAATATAAACTGTTTTAAATTTATTTAAACTTTGGAGTGATAAACTTATTACTATATATATACTTGCAAAGAAACTACTTATACTAGTGTATCTAAGTATTAAAGTACCATATGTACTCTTACCATAAAACAGTGTATATACAGGTTCACTTAAGAAAGCTAGTCCTACTGCTAATGGTAAAGTACTAACTATTATTATCTTTAAGGCTTCATTAAATCTTTGGTTAGAACCTTCGAAATCTTTCTTAGTATAACTTGTAACCATATGTGGAATTAAACTTGTACCCATACCTATTGCAACTGCATTTATTATCATACATATTTTAGGTGCCCATGTACTAATTATACTTGCAATTAACTCTGATTCTTTTGCAGTATAACCTAGTTTGTAACTAGTTCTCACAACTAAAGTCATATCTGTTAAACTATATATATCAGTTGCTATGCTTACTATTATTAATGGAATAGAATATTTAATAATCTTTTTAAATATCTCTTTATTTGTAACATTATCTTTTTCTTCCTTAACAGGGAAGTCTTTTTTATTTTTTATTATCTTTATTTTTATATATAGATAAGCAGAAAGTCCACCTATAAAAGCACCTAGTACTGATATTCCTACTCCTAAAGTTACACTTTTATTCAAAACATTTATAACTATATAAGAACCCATTAATATAACAGCAATTCTAACTACTTGTTCAATTACTTGACTTATACTAGAGGGAGTTATGTATTTGTGCCCTTGCAAATAGCCTTTTGATACACTTAAAAATGGTATTATAAGTAAACAGAATGAGACACACTTTATTACAAAGCTAACATCTTCTAATGTATTTCCACCTTTTATTTCTCCAAGTATTAATAAAGCAAATTCTTTAGAAAAAACAAATAATAAAAAGAATGCTATTAAAGATATAATAAGTATTATATTTCTTCCAAGCTTATAAGTTCTTTCTTTTGCTTCATACATATTAAGAGTATTATACTCAGCTATAATTTTACTTATTGCAATTGGAATACCAGCAGTACTTATATTCAAAAACAAGTTATAAACATTATATGCATAACTATAAAGAGCGCCTCCGCTTTCTCCAATTATCCTATAAAAAGGAATAACATATAAAGCACCTAGTACTTTTACAATAATAATTGCAAATGTTGCAATAAATGTTCCCTCTACAAAACTATTTTTTTTCATATAGACTCCTATTCATAATATACTATCATACAGCTAAAGCAATAAATTTGTTCACTACTAAATACACTTGCTGATACTGAAAATTTAATATCTATTATTTCTTTATCTTTTATTGTTAATAAAAAGTTATTAACTTTATTTTCTAAATCTCTTTCATGTGACTCATCGAATACTTTAACTTTCATATATTTCACCAATTATAGTTTACAACTTTATTTTGTCAAGTTTTGATGAAATTTGTAAATATAATAATACTTTTCGTTTTTTCCTTCTTTATTTTTATATTTTACAAGTAGTTTAAACGTTGCATTTTCTACTCTCTCAAGGTAACCTCCTAGTTTTATTCCTTTTTTCGTACTTTCGTTCAAACTTATTTTTTTGTCAAATATACCTATACTTGGAAAACTATTTACACTTTGTTTATTATGGATTAAAAGTGCCTCCACCTCATTCATCACTAAATCATTTTTATCTATAAGAACATTATAACTTAAATAATTGTTATCTAGTTTTTCAATTATAAATTTAACTGTTAAGTTTTCATTTACTTTTTCATTTTCAACATTTTTAAGCTCTTCTATATAGGAATTATAAGTTTTCTCACTTTCATTTTCTTTAGTTTTACATGCAGTTAACAAACATAGACAAGTAATAATTATTAATATTTTTTTCATATTTATATTATATAACAAAATATATAAAAAGAAAAGAACAAGTCTTTTCTATCATTTGATTTTTAGTTTATCTTTCATAAATATTAAGAATGTTATTATTAATGAATATAATAGTATAAAAATACTTCCTACTCCAAATGTAGGGGTAGATTTAATTCCTATGAATGAAATAACATCTAATAAAAATATAATATCTATAAGAGTTATAGTTACTTTGCTAATCTTTTTTTGCTTGTTTCTATAGCATAACGGAATAGCTACTAATACGGCTACTAAAACTATAAATGAGAATATGTAGTTTGGCATTAATACTTCTGTTGTTTCTTTAAAACTATTAGCAACTACATATTCTATAGATGGTTCATCATGTACAATTCTTGCTAAAATAGCACTTACATAATTAAGTATCTTTTCTATTGTAAATAATAGTACAAATAAACTACTAATTACAAAAAGTGTTATTCTAACTAATTTATTAATTTCTTCTTTCATACAAACTACCTCTTTATTCTAAAGTAATTCTATCATATATAAAAGAAAAAGTCTAACGTTTTTTTCCTAACGTAGGACCTTCTTCTTTATTAAATTCTTCTTTTTCAATTTCTCCTTTTCTTTGTGTTAAATCTTCTCTTAATTTTTTTAATTCTTCAAGTTCTTCATTTTTGTTTCTTTCTTTACTTTGGATTAAAGTTTCTTTTAGTTTTTTTAGGTTTTCAAGTTCTTCATTTTCAAGTTCTTCATCATTCATACTAGCTATAGTAATTGATGTTAATACATTTGGGCGAAGTTCATATATTGTCTTTTCTGCTTCATCCATTTCTTCTATAGCACCCATTATTTCAAGTTGTTTTACTAATAAAGATGCTTTTTCATTTATTTCTTTATTTCTATTTAAAGAAACATATACATTATAAAGTGGAATAAAATGAGTTAACTTATTAGCCTTTTTTATATTTTCATCGACTAAACCATTAATCTCTTTAAGTCTATTTTTATTAAATTTATAACCTTCATCAGCTATACCTTTCATTAATTTTAAAGTACTTTTTACATCCATTAAATAACTTGCTATAGTAGTACCAACTAATAAAACTATAAAAAATTGCATAAAATCATTCCTTTCAGGTGTTATATTATAGATAATTTTTTATTTATTGTCAACAAAAAAACTCCATAAACTGGAGCTAAAACAATTTATAATTTCTCAATTTATCTATAAATTCTATATATGTTGTTGTCTTTAGTAATTAAATATTTACCGTCAAAGTAAGAAATATTATTTTTAAAATTATCTAGGAGGTCATCTAATTTATTTGTTTTAATTAGCGTATATGTACATTTAACATCCTCATATATATGACATTTATCATTAGCATCTACACCAATTTCATAAACATTTTCATTTGTAATTATATATTTTAAATCATAAGAATAGAATAACACTTTTTCTTTTAATGGTATAGTATATTCCTCTTCAACCGGAGTATATCTAATCTCTTTGTCATTAATATAGCTACCATTATTATAATAAAAATGCTCATTATTTAAATAATTATTTAAAATATTTTTATAGTATTCATCTTTTTTATCATAATTAACTAAAACAAAGCCACTTTTATTAAGATTAAATAGCGTTCCATCCTTTATAAAGTGTTCAGGATATGTAGCATTTATGTGAATTATTCCTATATATTCATAACCTAAAGCATTATTATCAATTATTTTACATTTAGTATTACTCGCTTCATATTTTTTGTTTGCAGAATATTCGTATAAAATGTTGTTTGCAATAATATGTTTTTCACTTATAAATGTAATATTATTCAAATTACAATCCAAATTAATTTTTTCCAATTTAAAATATCGAGTTGAAAAGTTGTTGTCTTTTTTTGATTCAGTATTATCTATTTGTTTTGAATTTCTACAACCTGTAAGTATTAACAATGTCATTAAAATTAAAGCAATCTTTTTCATATAAAATATCACACCTTTGTATTCATAGTATAACATAACTAGAAGAAAAAGTCTTTAAATTTTGGTTTTTTCAAAAAATGATTAAATTCATATAAAAAACTCCATACACTGGAGTTGCTATCTTTTTGGCAGGGGTATCAGGATTCGAACCCGAACGGAACGTTTTGGAGACGTTAATACTACCATTATATTATACCCCTAAATTTCTAAGTACATGAATAGTTTACCATAATTTTAAGTAAAAGAAAAGACTTTTTTTACATATAATTATAATGGTGAAGAAATATGTTAATAAATTATACAACTAAAGAACTAGACTTAACTGCAAGGATTATGAGAGCAGAAGCTTTAGCTGAGGGTGACCTTGGGATGCTTATGGTTGGTAATGTAATTGTTAACCGCACTATTGCGAATTGTCTTGAATTTAAAAATGTTAGAACTTTAACGGATGTAATTTATCAAAAAAATCAATTTGTAGGCACTAAAAGTCCTCTTTTTAATAGTAAATCGACAACTAAAGAAAAAGATTTAGCTAAAAGAGTTATTAAAGGAGAGTATTATCATCCTGCAACACATGCTTTATATTTTTATGCTCCATCTAAAGGAAATACATGTAAAAATACATGGTTTAATCAAAACTTTGCTGGTAAATATAAAAATCATTGTTTTTATGAACCTGAAAAAGGTGTTTGCAAAGAACTTCATTGAAATATCATTAAACATTTGATAAAATTATACTAGGTGAAAGTATATGAAATTTATTTGTGAGTTATGTAAAAATATAGTGTCAGATATTAGTGATCCTATATTTAGATGTCCTGTTTGTGGAAGTCCTAAAAGTGCATACAAAATATACTATGAGATAGAAAAAATGGATAAAAAAGTGTTTATTAGTAATAAAAATGCTGGAATTAATAGAATAGATGAAAAGTGTATTAACTGCGGGATGTGTAGAAAAACTTGTAACAAAGTAACATCACTTAACTTTGACAAAAATAATTCAGAGTGTGTAAGCTGTGGTAACTGTATACTAACATGTCCAACTGGTAGTTTAACTCCAAGATATAATTATAATGAAGTCAAAAATATTTTAAATGAAGAAAAGGTAGTAGTTGCTTTTGTAGCTCCTGCTGTTAGGACTAGCATAAGTGAAAGTTTTAATTTGGAAACTGGAATTAATTTAGAAGGTAAAGTTGTTAATGCTTTAAAATTACTTGGTTTTGACTATGTACTTGATACAACTTTTGGTGCTGATATTACTATAATGGAAGAAAGTAAAGAACTTTTAGAAAGATTAAATTCTAAAAAGAATTTACCATTATTTACAAGTTGTTGTCCTGCATGGGTTAAATTTATAGAAACAAAATATCCAAAATTTATTCCTAACTTATCAAGTACTAAGAGTCCTAATAGTATAATGGGATCTTTAATTAAATCTTATTTTGCAGAAAGTAAGAATATTAAGCCTGAAAATATTATTACGGTAGGAATAGTACCTTGTACTGCTAAAAAGTGTGAAGGAAATAGAAAAGAACTTGTTAATAATAATCTTAAAAATGTTGATTATTATCTTACTACTACTGAATTAATTATGTTGATAAAAGAAAATAATATTGATTTTTTATCATTAGAAGATAAAAACTATGATTCACTAATGGGTACCGGTAGCTCAGCAGGTCTTATATTTGGTAGCACTGGCGGGGTAATGGAAGCTAATTTAAGAACACTAGAGTATAGGCTAACAGGAAAGAATGAAAAATTAGACGTCAAAAATATCAGAACCACTGAGAGTATTAAAAAAGCTACTATAAAAATAGCAAACAAAGAGATTAAAGTAGCGGTTATATATGGCCTTAATAATGCAAAAACTGTAATAGAAGAAATCGAAAATAATGGCATTCACTACGATTTTATCGAAGTAATGGCTTGTCCATGTGGATGTATAGGTGGTGCAGGTAACCCACTTCAAAATGTTAATAAGTTTCAAGAAATAAGAGAAAATAGATTGAAAGAATTATTTAATGTGGATAACTCCTCAGTTATTAAGAATCCTTATCAAAACAAAGAAGTACAAAAGTTATATAATAAATTTTTAAACAAAGAAAAAATACATACTTTATTGCATACTACTTATAGTGACAAAAGTCAGGATGTTAAGTCCTGACTTTTATAATTAAGCAACATTTAAGCAAGTTTTAAGTAAGTTGATATTGAGATTTTTATTAATAAATGATATAATATATAGTAGGAGTGATTGAAAATGAAGAACTATAACCCACCATTTGAAATAACAAATGAAATGTTAGAAAGGATTTCTAACATTATGGAAAAAATCGGAAAGATTGATGATATAAGCAAGCTAAATAAATCTCTTTACCTAAGAAAGCAAACAAGTATAAGAAGTATTCACTCTTCTCTAGCTATTGAAAACAATAATCTAGGTTTAAAAGAAGTAAAAGATGTCATAAATGGTAAATTAGTTATTGGTAAACAAAAAGATATACAAGAAGTTAAAAATGCTTATAAAGCATATGAAATGTTAAAAACTATTAAACCTTATTCAATTACTGAATTAAAAAAAATACACGGAATTATGACTTTTCTAACTGTAGAAGAGTCAGGGGATTTTAGAAGCGGTGATGAGGGTGTATTTGATGGTGATAAATGCATATTTGTATGTCCTGGTGCACACATGGTAAATTCATTAATGGATGATTTATTTAAATTTATAAAAATAAATAAAAATAAAATTCATCCATTAATACTATCCTCTATTTTTCACTATGAATTTGTGTTTATTCATCCATTTAGTGATGGTAACGGGAGAATGGCAAGACTTTGGCAAAATGTACTTCTATATAACTGGAGAAATATATTTGAGTATTTACCTATAGAGTCAAATATATATAAATACCAAAATGAATATTATAAAGCAATAAACGACTCTAACATTGAAGGTAATTCAAATAAATTTATTTGTTTTATGTTAAAAATGATAGAAGAAACTATAGATGAAATTAGTGAAATATTAAAAAAGCCTACTACAAATGAAGAATTAAATATAAATAATCTTCTTGATGTTATGGGTGGATGTAAACCACTAACAGCAAAAGAAATAATGATTAAATTAGGAATTAAATCAAGAGAGACATTTAGAAATAGTTATCTAAATCCAGCAGTTAAGAATGGATTTGTAGGTTTAACTGTTCCAGATAAACCCACAAGTAAAAATCAAAGATATTATATAGAATAAACTGCAGATAAAAATTTAATGAATTTCAATTTTATTATATAAAATTTCAAAGATTTATCATATGATTTTGTTATTAGAATTTAATACAAGTAGGCAAATTATGAACAATGAATTAATTAATTTAGTTATTAATAGTAGAAATAAGGTTTATCAAATTGTAAATACTGAAATGCTTAGTTTATATTGAAATATAGGAAAAGCAATTATTGAGTTGCAACAGGGTGATCAAAGAGGAAGCTATGGAGATGCACTGCTAGAAAAATTATCTAAAAAATTAACTAATGAATTTGGTAAAGGATTTTCTTCAAGGTGCTTTGTTATTATTGATTTAAGAATTGGAAAAATATCGCATCAAGACATTGGACAAATGCAAATGCATGCTAATTATTATGATAGAGAAATTAAACAAGTTGATTTAAAACAATTAGGATATTATTATCAACTAATAAAAATGAAACAGTTGTAAAATATACACTACCAGAAGATAATAAAACAATATTTTCTTCTGAATATAAATTACATATGCCAACTGATCAAGAATTAATTAATGCTATTGAAGAAGAAAAGAAAAACTTTGAATTAAATGAAGAAAAATTAACTATTAATTAAAATAAATTTAAATAATAAATAAACATAATTTTCATCATTTTTGTGTTGCATTCAATCCACCTATGTATATTTTCTCTCTTATTCTCGCATATGAGTTAGATAATACTTGTAAATAATAAAAATTTGTGGTATTATTTAGTACATAAAGCAAGGAGTAAGAGGAGTAATAAATAAGATTTTGTAGAGAGTTAGCGTTTGGTGGAAGTTAATAGATCAAGTTTATGAAGGTAGCTTATGAGTGTTTATTTGAAATAAAGTAAAATAAAACGTGTAATGCGCGTTAAGCATATAAGTTAAAAATTAAGGTGGTACCGCGGTTATTTATTATTATAGATATAAAATATAGTCGCCCTTTGGTACTCACCTTTTTATTTTGGGAGGAAAAATTATGTTAGATAAGAAATATGATCACAAATTAGTAGAAGAAGGAAAATATGAAAAATGGGTTAAGAATAAATATTTTGAAAGTGGAGATACTAGTAAAAAGCCTTATTCTATAGTTATTCCACCACCTAATGTTACTGGGAAGCTTCATTTAGGGCACGCTTGGAATACTACTTTGCAAGATATTATTATTAGATTTAAGAGAATGCAAAGTTTTGATGCTTTGTGGCTTCCTGGAATGGATCACGCAGGTATTGCTACTCAAGCTAAAGTTGATGCTAAGTTAAAAGGTATGGGTATTAATCCTAGAAGTTTGGATAGAGATGAATGGCTTAAGTATGCTTGGGAGTGGAAAGAAGAATATGCAGATAATATTCATTCACAATGGGCTAAGCTTGGACTTGGGCTTGATTATACTAAAGAAAGATTTACTTTAGATGAAGGACTTTCTAATGCAGTTAAACACGTTTTTGTTACTCTTTATAACGAGGGATTAATTTATCGTGGAGAGAGAATTATTAACTGGGATCCTGTTGCTATGACAGCACTTTCTAATGAGGAAGTTATTTATAAAGATGTGCCTGGTGCTTTTTATCATATTAAGTATTTTATAGAGGGGACTGATGAGTTTTTAGAGGTTGCCACTACTAGACCTGAGACACTTTTTGGCGATACTGCTGTTGCGGTTAATCCTAATGACGAGAGATATAATAAGCTTATTGGTAAGAATGTTGTTCTTCCAATTGTTAATAAGTTGATTCCTATTATTGGGGATGAACACGCTGATCCTGAGTTTGGAACTGGTATAGTTAAAATTACTCCAGCACACGACCCTAATGACTTTGAAGTTGGAAATAGACATAATTTAGAGAGAATTGTTGTTATTAATCCAGATGGAACGATGAATGAGAATGCTGGTATTTATAATGGACTTGATAGATTTGCTTGTAGAGAGAAGCTTGTAGAGGATTTAAAAGATAATGGTTTACTTATTAGTGTTGAAGAAATTGTACACTCAGTTGGGCATTCTGAGAGAAGTGATGCTATGATAGAACCTTATCTTTCTAAGCAATGGTTTGTTAAAATGAGACCTTTAGCTGATAAAGTTTTAGAGAATCAAAAGGATAAGAATTCTAAAGTTAATTTTGTACCTGATAGGTTTGAAAAGATTATGAATCACTGGATGGAGATTACTTATGATTGGTGTATTTCTAGACAACTTTGGTGGGGTCACAGAATTCCTGCCTGGTATAAGGGAGAAGAAATATATGTAGGTTATGAGGCTCCTAAAGAAGATGGTTGGGTTCAAGACGAAGATGTTTTGGATACTTGGTTTTCTAGTGCACTTTGGCCTTTTAGTACAATGGGCTGGCCAGAAGAGACCGATTTATTTAAGAGATATTATCCTAATAATGTTTTAGTTACTGGTTATGATATTATACCTTTTTGGGTTAATAGGATGACTTTTGAGGGACTTCATTTTACTAATTCTAGACCTTTTAAAGATTGTTTAATTCACGGACTAATTCGTGATAAAGAAGGTAGAAAGATGAGTAAGAGTCTTGGCAATGGTGTAGATCCTATGGATGTTATAGATGAGTATGGTGCTGATGCTTTAAGATATTTTTTATCAACTAGTACTGCTCAAGGGCAAGACCTTAGATATGATGAAGATAAAGTTAAGTCAACTTGGAATTTTATTAATAAATTATGGAATGCAAGTAGATTTTGTTTAATGAATATCAATGATTTAAAGGAATATGATTTTTCTTCTTTAGATGATAAGGATAAATGGATACTTAATAAACTTAATAAAGTAATTGATAAAGTTACTAAATCTATGGATAAATATGAATTCAATAATGTAGGAAGTGTACTTTATTCATTTATTTGGGATGACTTTTGTGACTCTTATATAGAAATGTGTAAATTTAGTTTGGACAAAGTTAGTACTAAGAGTACACTTTGCTACACTATTAGCGCTATTTTAAGGATGATACATCCATTTATGCCTTATGTAACAGATGAAATCTATAATATGCTACCTATTAAAGATAGTGAAAGTATAGTTATAAGTAGTTATCCTACTATAAACAAAGAATTTTCTTTTGATAAAGAAGAAAAAGAAATTGAAGAAGTTATTGGATTTATAAAAGCATTTAGAAATGTTAAACAAGAAAATAACTTACCAAAAGATATTAAAGTAAAAGTTAATTTTAATAATAAACTAATTAGTAATATGCTTAAACTTGATGAAAATCTAGTAAGTGAAAGTTTAAATATAACTGAATATAAAGTTAAATTTAATAATTTAGAAGCTAGTATTTATTATGAAAAGGAAATTACTAAAGAAGATTTACTAATCAAAGATAAACAAATAGAAGCTTTAAAAGCATCAATTGAAAAAAGAGAGGAACTTCTTTCAAATGTAGGTTTTGTTAGTAAAGCTCCAGAAAAATTAGTAAATGAAGAAAGAGAAAAACTAGAAAGTGAGAAAAAACTATTAAGTACATTAATGTAAGAAAAAAGAAGTAGTTAGTTACTTCTTTTTAATTTTGTTATTATATTGTTAAGTATTATAAACAGTACTGTAAATAATATTAACATAACTGTATTTTCTAAAATATTAGGTAATATAGAAGATATACTTTCTGCACTAGAAATTGAATTATTAGTGTTAATAAAGTAGTATGTGGGTAAAGCATGGGCTAGTTTAAGAACACTACTTCCTAAAAATTCTGTAGGAATAAAAGCACCACATAAGAATGCTGAACCTAAAGCAACTACATTTACCACTCCTCCTACTGAGTTTTTATTGATAAATGAACTTATTAACAAACCAAATGCTAAAGCACCGACCGAAAATATTAAAGTATTAAGTATATATAATAAACCCTTTAAAGATAATAATGATTTACCTAGTAAGATTAATGCAAGAACACTAAATAAAATCCATATAAATAATACATATACTAAACTAGATTTTAAAAGTAAACTATTATGTTTTCTATAGTCCATACTACTAACGGTAATTCTTTTATTAATATTTATATCTTTAAAACTAGTGTTTACTAAAGATATTATAAATATTATAGTTGCAAGAATACTATAACTAGCAAAGTTAAAATACCTAGCAATTCTATTTTCAGAAGATTTATCTTCTTTAGAAAGGGCTTTAACATCAGTTTTATTTTCTAGAGTATCATTTATTAAAGTAATTAATTCATCTTCATTATCAGTAACCTTATTATAAGTATTTTGTATATTTAAATATTCATCTAATAATAATGAAGCTAGGCTAGCATTATAATCCTTAGTACTTTTAATATTTATAACAGGATTTTCATTATTAAGAACTTTTTCTCTGTACCCTTTATCAATATAAATTATATAGTTAACATCTCTATAAAATAAAGCATCATTTATTTTATTCTCATTATTTTCTATATTAATTATATTAGCATTATTTTCTAAGTAATTTATTAAATTTTTAGTTACTCCTACTTCTTCATCTTTATTTATAATTAATATATCAGGTTTACTGCTAGTAAAAGTATCACTTATATCTCTACTAGATAAATTAATTCCTCCGAAGGATATGAGCATAACTGTATAAAGAAGTATTAATCCTTTATGTTTTCTTACAATTTTAAAGAATGTTTTAAATACTGTCATACTTGTTCCTCCTTAATGAAATTAAAGATATACTTACTAGTATTACTGATATTATTATAAGACTTATTATATCAGTAAAATATCTGCTATAACTTTCATAATAATACAAGGAGTAAAATCCATCGGTTATTAACCCAGTTGGGTTTACTTTATTAATAAGTGGTATACTTTTATCAACAAGATATTTCATTGTAATTCCATACATACCTGCAAAGAAACAAGAAATCATTGTAAAAGCTATTAAAATACCCGTTTTAGAGTTTTCACTTACTTTAAAACTTGCTATAAATGTTCCTATAGATAAGCCACATAAACCTCCAGTTAATAGAAGTAAAATTACATAAATATTATTAGTACCAAAGTCTACTTTTAGAATAAATAATGAATACAAGTAAACTATTATTAACCCAAGCAATTCTACTAAATATGAAGCTAATAAATTACTTAATATTAACTTGTTTTTAGGAAGTTTACTTACACTAGTTCTTTTGCCTACTGAAAATATGTTAGCACTATGTTTATTTGATAAAAACATAGATATTAATCCTCCATATAAACTAGTCATTGCTAAAAGTGTATAGTATTCTATATTTGTATAACTTAAATTATTGCTAGAAATATCATTTATTTTTATATCATTTTCTACTTCATTTACTATAGAATTTATAGCATCAATATCAACATTCTGATTTATTAAATTTTGATATATACTGATCTTATCTGTTATTTTCTCAACTGTAACTTTTAGTACAGTCTCATTTATACCACTATCATTAACATAAATAGTTGGTTCGTTATCTTTTAAAATAAGATAACCTACTACACTACTATTTTCAAGTAAACTTTTTGCTTCTTCTATGGAAACATACTTTATATTGAATAATCTTTCATCATTATTAGGATTACCTAAAGTTTCGAAAGTTTTTTTATACATTAAATTATTATTGAATTCTTCATTTTCTACAATAGCTATATCAAAAGTACTTAAAGTTTCCTTTTTTTCTATATTAGAAAATGCCAGTTTAAATAAAGTTCCTAATATAATAGGAAATATAAATGACCAAAAAAGTAAAGATTTATTCTTTAATAAAATTTTTAACGAATATTTAAAGTTATGTATAAACATTAATCTCTTAATTCCTTTCCTGTAAGTTCTAGAAATACATCATTAAGAGTTGGTCTTTCTGAAAATATCTTCTCATATTCAAAATTATTATCTTTTAAAAATTCTATTAAATTAGTTAAGTTGTTTTTACCTTTCTTATAAAGTATTTGAAGATTTGATTCATATTTATTTACTTCTAATACGTTTTTAAGATTCTTTATTTTATTAATTATTTCTTCATTTATATTTCTAGCTTCAATGGTAATTTTTTCTTCTATTTTAGTTAAACTTTTGAGTTCATCACTAGTTCCTTCTGCAATTATTTTACCCTTATCAAGGATAATAATTTTATCACAAAGTATTTCTGCCTCTTCCATATAATGTGTTGTATATATTATTGTTGCACCTTCTTTAGCTAAAGATTTTACACTTTCAAGTATATTATTTCTACTTTGAGGATCTACTTGTACTGTTGGTTCATCTAAAAATATTAATTTTGGTTTGTGTGCAATACCACACGCTATGTTAAGTCTTCTAAGTAGTCCTCCTGATAATTGTTTAGGATAGAAATTTATAAAATCCTCTAAATGCACTAGTTCAATTGCTTCTTCTACATATTTTTTTCTTTTGTTTTTGTTTTCTATGTAAAGGCCACAAAAATAATCTATATTATCTTTAACTGTCAACTCTTCAAAAACAGCAACTTCTTGAAAAATAACTCCTATTTTTTCTTTAATCTTATAATTAAAAGGTGTCATTTTTTCCCCAAAAAGTTTCACTTCTCCATCACATGTTAATAAAGATAAAATTCCATTTATTGTTGTACTTTTACCACTTCCATTAGGGCCTAGTAGGCCTAGTATTTCTCCTTTTTTTACACTAAAACTTATATTATCAACTGCAGTTAAATTTTTATATTTTTTTGTTAAATTTTTTACTTCTACTATATTCATTTTTTACCATCCTTTTCTTCTAACATCAAAGCTTTATATTCTACCCTTAATAGATTCACTATCTCTTCTTCAGTAAAATTTACTGAGCCCATACTTACTAGAGAAGCAAGTCCATGAGTAAATATCCACATTTTAAGATGAAAATCTTTTGCCTTTTCTTTTGTTAAACTAGTGCTTTTCATTACTATTTCATTGTAATTAGTAGATTCCTTATCATTTTCACTAATTATTTCGTTAGTTTTTTTTCCTCCTTCATACATATACATAAGCTTAAATAAATTATTTTCATACTTAGCAAAATTTATATAATTAATTCCAGTACTTAAGTATAATTTATCTTTAATTTTTATATCTTTTGTTAAATAATTATAAAAATAATTTTCTACTTTTTTAAAGAGATAAACATTAAGTTCGCTTGCATTTTTAAATTGATAATATATTGGTCTAATCGAGCAGTTTAATTCTTTAGCTATTTCTCTGTTACTAACTTTATTAAAACCTTTTTCTCTTGTTATTTTAAATGCTGCATCTATTATCATTTCCTTAGTTATTTTAATATTTTTAGCCATATGTTTCCCCTTTCATAAATATTGTATCATGTGATACAATATAAGTAAAGAAAATTATTTATTAAGCATATTAATATACTTTTTTAATGTACTAGTCATATATTTTCTGGGAATAATTTTTCTTTTTGCTTTTTTATCAATATTATTTAAATATTCAGAATTCAGTTTAGTTTTAAATACTTTTTCATACTTAAAAAAAGCCTTTACTGGAACATATTTAAAATCAATCTTATAATAATATTTACTACTTAGAAATTTTTCTACAACACAAACTTTACTTCTTAAGAATGAAAGAAGTTTTCTATATTCTTTTTCTTTCATATTTAAAAGTTTTACAAGTTTTTTTGCTTTACTATTATTTTTTTTATGAGTTCTTAAACTAGGTAACCATTTAGCAAGCAAAGATGGATATTTACTAATTAAATCAAGCTTTAATCTATTTTTTATTAATTTTGTTATTTCTTTTTCTACGGGTGTATTTAATCCTTCAAGTAGATAATCATACCTACCGAGTTCTCCAATAAATGGTAATAATTGCAAGGCTGTTTCTTCTTCGTTATTACATAAATATTTAAATATTGTTTTGAATACTCTCCTCTGCCCTTTTCCACTTCTTATATCTAAAATATATAATAAGTTAGCAAGTGCAAGATTTTTATTTTCATTAAATGCTAAATTAAAAGTATTTATTATTTCACTTTTATTAACTTTGGAATTTAGATAAAAAAGTTTTATATTATATTTCATTAGTTTACTCCTATTAGTAAGGAAGTCACATAAGTGACACAAGACTCTTCACTTAAAGTGATTAAGGCTTCTGAATACGACTATTGCTGGATGAGTCTTTTTCCTTAATAACATTCTAACATAATTAAATAAAAAAAGGTCTCTTTTATAGAGACAAACACTCACTACTATATGGTGGTGTTGTAATTGGTGTATAAATAGTCGTTTATAATATCAATATCATGAATATTATTTTCTAGAAAATATGAAATTACTAAGTCCACATCACTTTCATTTAGACAAAATCCTGCTTTTTTAAGAAGATTATTTGTTTCTTCTTTATTAAGTTTAAGTGATAAACATAATCTAACAATTATGTTCTTTCTTGGTATATAATTATAACATTTTATTTTAGAAAATACTCTTCTATCTACACCAACTCTTTTATAAACTTCTGAATTTTTTAATTTACTTCTTTTAATGTAATAAAATAATAAATTATTAAAATTCATAGCCCTATTTTGATTTAAATATTTTTCCACTTCTTCTTTCATGGCGCCTCCTATAAAGGTTTTGGTTATAGGTCAGCATATTTAAATCTACTTCTAATATAGCAAATAGTTCATGAAAAAACAAGTAGTAGTTTTTACATTTACACATGCTTTGTTAATTAAATTATTAACAAATCTCAATCACTATTTCCCATTTCGTGATAATTTGGCACTTTGCTATTTCCCGTTTCGTGATTTTTGACTTGATATTCATTACAAAAATATTATAATTAATACAGAAAATTGTGGTGAAAATCATGAAATACACAGCTGGTAAAATTGAAAAAATTAAAGAAACTTTAGAACAAGTTTGGGACAATGATCAAAGATATAGATCATCATTCAATAGTGAAAAATTACTAAAAAAATATGGTGAAAATTCTAAAAAAGTTAAAACTAAAATATTTACCAGTTATCGAACAAGCTGTTAAAAATGGTAATATGCGATTAAAAGATTATGCAATGTTTAAAGACAAAATTGAAATTGAGCAAAACAAGAACCAAATATATGGAAGTCAACTTGTTTGGAATAACGACAATGGCCAGTACGAATTATTACCTATTATGGAACCAGAAAGAAGTTGATGAAAGAAGGAAAGCGGTTGGATTAGAACCGATGCAAGAAGTCCTTGCTAGGTATGGATTAAACTGGGAAGAGATTAAACGAAGTAATACTATTAATAGTTACCCTATTTAATTATTAGGTATGTACCCATACAAACATACACTTCTATCATAAGATATAATTAGTAAAGGAGTGAAGTAAAGTGTACAAAGATGGTATGTATTCTAACTATGAAGTAGAAGCAAATAAGGAAAGTTACAAAGAAACAAAAACTACAATGGAAACTGGCGGTTATGCTGCTACAAGTATGACTGGAATGGTTACTCCTCCAGTTTATGAATGTCCTAGAGAAAGAGTAATACATAGAGAAATAGTTCATGAGGTTCCTCATGTATGTCCAATTAATACTAGAATTATAAATCATCACATTTACAGACACACTTACAGCCCATGCTATACTTGTTGTGAGGAAAATGAAGTGTGTAATGTAAATGAAGGATGCTGTGGTAACTTTTAAATTGAGGAAAAATCCTCAATTTTTTTATGTTTGTATATAGGTTAACCAATAGTTGATTGCCTTTTTTAATAAAATATAATATGATTTGAATAGGTGGTAGAAATGGATTTAAATAGAACTTCTAAAATATTAAAAGAAAAAAGACTAGAAATGAATTTAACTCAAGAAGAACTAGCAAACAAATTAAATATAAGTCCTCAAGCAATAAGCAAGTGGGAAAATGGTAAAAGCTTTCCTGACATAAGTATACTAAAAAATGTTTGTGATATATTAGATATATCTATTGTGGAATTAATTGGAAATAAAAATGAAATAGTTTATGATAGTATTAAATACATAAATGATAAGACAATAAGGAAGTTTAAAAATTTTATAAAAATTATTATTTTAATATTTATTTTTATTGTATTTTTATTTTTCTTAACTACATATGGAAAATTCAAATACTATGAATATAATAATGATTATGTAGAAGGTTTTATTATATCGTCTTCAATTTATAATGTTTTTGATCTGAAATTTAAAGTTAAAGATGCTACTCACTATACTTTATATTATAAAGAAAATAATAATGATTATTTTATAATGAGTGGAACAAATAATAATATAGTACATATTTTAGAAGATTATAAGAATATTGGAGAAAATTCTAAAATATTTAAAAACATTAATAAGTTATATATTAATTTAGAAACCGATCAGGAAGTATATGATATAAAATTAAACCCAGCATTAATATTTAGAAATAATAAATTAATAAATTTAAAGAATAAGGACGATTATAATAAAAGTGAACCTAGTAAAATTATATATTCTAAAAATGAAATGAGTAATGATTTAATAAAGAGAAATTTTATTAAAGAAGAGAATGAATTTGTCTATACAGATAATTCTTATAAAGATAAAAATAATAATTATACTTTAAAAATAAATGTTGATAATGGGAATATCTCGTTTATAGGAAAGGATAATCTTTCTAATGATTGCATTATTGAAAGTAATTTAAGTAGCACAGATTTAAATTTAAAACTTAATAACGAATTATACAAAACTAGTTATAACAGCGTAAATATTAGTGATAGATTAAAATCATGTTATGAAAACGTTAGTTACTTAACTGATGAATTCTATAAATACTATAGAGTTTTTGATAAAAGGTATTTAAAGAAAAATAACTGATGTGTTACAATCAGTTGTTTTACTTTCTTTTTAATAAAAATCAAAAAATTATTATTTTCTACTATTCAGTTAACAATTCCTAATGATATTGATAGTATTCCTAAAACAATGTGACTTAAAGTTACACCACTTAAGTTATAATCTTTCCTATATAAATGATACCAAACATATCCAATTATAAATGTTAATACACAAGTCAAAATATCTTTATAAATTATATGAACAAATGAATAGCACAAACTTGAAATAATTATCCACATCCATTTTCTTTTACTACTTTGCTCGAAATAACCAAGCACTCCTCTATATAGAAATTCTTGTATAGGACAAGATACAAAGACATAGAAGATATAAAACAAAGTTGTTTCATTAGCAATATATTTATCAACATGAAACAATTTTAATATAATTATTATAGTGCAAAATAGCATAATTAAAGGTAAATTCCTTTTTATTGAGAGAATAAAATTATTTTTAGTTAAACCTAATTCTTTATTAGAAATTTTAAATAATTTCATTAAAATATAAATTAATATTCCAATAATAGTTAATATATAAAATTTAATTTCAAATAAATAATTATTATTCATTATTAATATAGGTACCAAAATATAAGTTAATAATATTATTATAATCAATGTTTTGTTTTTCACTATTATTCCTACTTCCTTTCTAATAAACATACACTTTCAACATGATAAGTACAAGGAAACATATCAAATAATTTTATACTTTTAAGTTCATAAAGATCTTTCAAAGAATTTAAATCTCTTGCAAGTGTTATTGGTTCACATGACATATAAACTATTTTTTCTGGCTTTAATTCTTTTATAACATTTATAGTTTTTTTATCCATTCCACTTCTTGGTGGATCTGTAATAATTAAATCTACTTTATCTTTTATATTCTTAATTTTGTCTTCTACTTTACCATGTATAAATTCTACATTAGATATTTTATTTAATTTTATATTTTCTAAAGCATTTAAGTGAGAATATTTATTTACTTCTATTCCAACTACTTTATTTGCTTTTTTGCTTGCCATTAAGGAAAGAGTACCTACTCCACTATATAAATCTAGTATTAGATTAGAATTATCTATAATATGTTCCATATATTTAAATATTTCTTCTAGTATGTAAGTATTAACTTGAAAGAAAGAATTTATATCTATTTTAAATTTATATTCATTAACATCCATGATTAGAGAGCTATTATTATCAAATATAACTTCTTTACCATTAGTTCTTAGCACTATTTGTTCATTATTAGATTTAATAGTTTTTATTTCATTATTTATTAAATCATTTGCAATTAAACACTTGTCTATAGGTATTATTAGATTAGTTTTCTCTTTCATATAGCCTATTATATTATCTTTATTATGGAGAGTTATTTTATTTCTATAATTATATCTTTTATTTGATGGTACTATATCTAAATCTATACTTATACCTGCATATTTTGATAAGATATTCTTTACTTTACTTTTTTTAAATGATAGTTCATTATCATAAGTTGTGTGCTCCAGGTTACAACCACCACATATATAATAATATGGGCATTTATTACATATTCTTTCTTTTGAAGGAATAATTACTTCTTTTAATAAACCTATACTATAATTTTTCTTACTCTTTATAATATCAATGTCTACTTCTTCACCTAGAAGAGCATATTTAACAAATACCACTTTGTTGTCTACTCTAGTAATTCCTTCTCCTTCATGATTTAAGTCTGTTATTAACACTTTCATTTTTATCACTTTCTTTCACTTATATTTAACATTATATCATAATAATTAAATATAATTAAGTGAAAGGAGATTAATGAAAAAATTATTTAATAACTATAAGAGTTCTTTTATTCTTTTATTAAGTATTATACTTGGGGCTATAATAGGAATTATTTTTAAAGAAAAAATACTTTTCTTAAAACCTTTTGGAGATTTATTTATTAACCTATTATTAGTCATAGTACCACCACTTATTTTTTTAACAATAACTACGTCTATTGGCAAAATGAATAAGCCTAAAAGAACTTTTAAAATTCTATGTAATATTTTTATTGTATTTTTTATTACATCTTTAGTTAGTTTATTTATTGGCTTTCTATTTACTAGATTTAATTTAGTTGATGCAAGTAATATAGGAAATATTTTTAATGGATTAAGTACTGTTAATTTTAGCACTGAAAAAACTAATTTACTAGGAAGAATGGTTAGCACAATAAGTACGAATGATTTTGTTAACCTATTATCTAAGGAAAATATTGTTGCATTAGTAGTCTTTAGTGTAATTGTTGGCATTGCTATTTCTAGTACAAAAGATAAATCAAAAGACTTTTTAAATGTTCTTATTAGTATGAGTAATGTAATGGAAAGAATTATTAAATACATTATGTATTATGCACCAGTTGGTCTTGGATGTTATTTTGCAGTTTTTACTAGTAATTTTGGTTCTTCAATTTTAAAGGGTTATTTTAAGACTTTCTTAATATATTTAATAGCTTGCTTATTTGTCTATTTTATTATTTATTCAATTTATGCATTTTTATCAGGAGGAAAGAAAGGATTTCATCTTTATTGGAAAAATATTACTCTTCCAACTTTAACTGCTTTATCAACTTGTAGTTCTGCTGCTTCGATTCCAGTAAATATAAAAGCTACAAAGAATATTGGTGTAGAAGAAAGCATAGTAAACACTACTATTCCACTTGGTACTTCATTTCATAAAGATGGTTCAATCATAGGTAGTGTTTTTAAAATAATGTTTTTAGTATATTTATTTAATTCAAATATTAATACATCTAAAATAATATTAATAGCTCTTATAAGTACGCTTTTAGTCACTGCAATACCTATTGGTGGAGGTACTATATCAGAATTATTTATTATTACTCTTCTAGGTTTTCCAGTAAGTACTTTACCTATTTTAACAGCTATTGCGACTATTATAGATGCACCCGCAACTGTACTTAATGTCACTGGTGATACAGCTTCTTCTATGTTAATTTCAAGACTAGTAGATGGAAGAGAATGGCTTAATAAAAAGTGAGAAAATTCTCACTTTTTTAAATTATTATTCTCTTCTTTACACCTTTTTGCACCCACTTTTGTTGTTTTAATTGTTTTTGTACAAAAAGCATCCCTTTTCATGGGAATTAATAATGCCTACTGCCTGCAAATAAGAATAAATTATAGTAGAGCCTACAAACTTCATACCTCGAGTTTTCAAATCATTACTAATTTCATCACTTAAAGGAGATGTAGTTTTATTAATTTCTCTAAAAACTTTACCTTTAGTAAAAGTTTTTAAATAGTTGTAAAATGAATTATACTCATTTATTATATTTTTAAAAATTTTAGCATTTTCTATACTAGCATTTATTTTAAGTTTATTCCTTATTACATTCTTATTATTATAAAGTTCATTCTTTTTAATTTCATCATAATTAATCACTTTATTTATGTTGAAGTTATCATAAGCAAGCCTAAAACTTTCTCTTTTATTAAGAACACATTCCCACGAAAGTCCGGCTTGAAATGACTCTAAGATAAGCATCTCAAATAAATATAAATCGCTTGTATTTAATACTCCCCATTCATTATCATGATAATCAACGTATTTTTTATTATTTATATTACACCACTTACATCTATTCATAAAGCATCACTAAAATTATAATATCAGATTTTATTAGTTTTTTCCATAAAAAAATTAATTAAATAAACTAATTAACTTTTCTTCATCGCTTTTACTAAAATAAATATTATAAGTATTATTTTGTCTAGTTAAACTATTTTGTGTAAATTCTAAATATTTATCTTCTTTATTGTATAAAACAATTAAAAAATTACTCATCATAGCATCTAAATTATTTGTATATTTTGCTTTCTTTAAAATATTTGTAATATATTTAATCTCTTCAGTATTTTCTATAGTTTTAAATATTTCATAATTTCTTTCTTCATCTTTAGAACTTAATTTAAGAAGTTCTATTTTAGTTACTTCATTAAGTTTATTTAAAGTTTTATTGATGTTTTTTTGTGCTATATGTGTATAACAATAATCCTTGTTAAATGGTGCTTTTTTAACTATATTAATATCACTATAGAACGAATCTATCTCACATTTATAAACATCAAAGAATAATGTTTCATAATATGTATAATTATCCACTATAATACTTCTTAATCTAAGTCTTGGTATTTTATAATTATATTTTACATTTATAAAATCAAATAAATTAAGTATAATCACTAAAGCCATAGTAAAAAAGATACTTATTATTTTATTATGTTTTAATCTTTTTGTTAATTTAATTATACCTAAAATAGTTATTATAATTCCAAGCATTAAGTAAATTAAAGAATTTCTAGTTTCAGAAATTAAAGCATAAACAAAAAATATAATTGAAAAACCCCAAATTACAAGAAGTATGGAATAATATAGGTTATTTTTATCATTGAGCTTAGTAGTGTAATCAATTAAAGCATCATAGCTTTTGTTTTCTTCACCATTTAGTAAATCATTCACATTAATACCTAGGACTGAACATAGAGGTTTAAATAAACTTATATCAGGCATACATTTACCATTCTCCCAGTTAGACACACTCCTATCAGTGACACCTAACTTATCTGCAAGTTCACTTTGCGTTAAACCTCTTTCTTTTCTTTTAATTAAAATAAATTTACCAACTTTCTTTTGGTCCATAATTAGTCACCTCTAGACAAATATATCATATAAAAGAAAATAATAACACGAAACATTTCTTGAGTTAATAAATTATTTCATAATCTAAAACACATTTAGTTATAATTACACATTCCTGATTTAATTTATTTTTTATTGTTAATCCAATTTTATTTATAGTACCAGCATCTACATCAAAAACGGTTAATTTAACAATATTTTCTGTAATATAACTTTCATCATTTTTTAAATATCCGCCGGTATTTAAACTAATCAAATAATTTACTTTTAGTTCTTTTAATACTTCACTTATAAATAATTTAAAACTGTCAAAGTCTATAACTAAATTATTATTTTTATCTATTAAACCAAAATAAATATTATAAACACTTTCTTTTTTCATAGTTCACCCTTAATATTATAAATAATTATGTATTTAATATACTCTAGTGCCGCTTAGTACTTGTTGATCTGTAGTTAAAAGAACTACACCACTTTCACTGTCTACTCCCAAAACTAGGACTTCACTTTTTACTTCACTAATTTTAATTGGCTCAAAATTAATAACACAAATTACTTTTTTACCAATTAAATCTTCAGGTTTATAAATATCGGTTATCTGAGCAGAAGAGTTTTTTATTCCAAGCTCTCCTAAATCAATTTTTAACTTATAAGCTGGCTTTCTAGCTCCTTTATTTATACTAGCATCTATAATAGTCCCTACTCTCATATCAACTTTTTTAAATTCATCTATAGTTAACATAAATTCCTCCTAAAATGGCATTTTCATATTACCATTTGCAAAACTTCTCATCATTTTTTTCATTTCTTCAAATTGTTTTAAAAGTCTATTCACTTCTTCCACACTTGTTCCACTACCTTTAGCAATTCTTATTTTTCTACTTGCTTTTAAAATATCTGGATTTCTTCTCTCTTCTGGTGTCATAGAAAGTATAATTGCTTCTATTCTAGCCATAATTTTTGGATCTATACTTATATTGTTAAGACCCATTTTTCTAGCACCAGGTAATAATTTCAACATATTTTCAAGTGGGCCAAGTTTTTTTATTTGTTTAAGCTGGCTTAAAAAGTCTTCTAAATCAAAGTTACCTTTTTTCATTTTTTTTGCAGTTTTTTTAGCTTCTTCTTCATCAATAACCGAGCTTGCTTTCTCAGCAATACTTAAAATGTCCCCGTAACCTAAAATTCTATCTGCTATTCTGGAAGGAACAAATTCACTTATTCCATCAAGTTTTTCACTTTCACCTATAAATTTAATAGGTATATTAGTTAAATGCCTTAAACTAAGTGCAACACCGCCTTTGGAATCTCCATCCATCTTAGTTAGTATTGAACCAGTTATAGGAAGTTTTTCATTAAAACCATTAATAACATTAACAGCATCTTGCCCCATCATTGCATCTATAACTAAAAGTATTTCATCAGCTTTTACTTCATTATTAATATTAACTAGTTCATCCATTAACTTCTCATCGAGTTGCAGTCTTCCTGCTGTATCAATAAGTACATAATCGTAGCCCTTGCTTTTAGCATACTCAATACCTCTTTTACTAATTTGTACAGGATCTCCTTTTCCTTCTTCATAAACTTCAATATTTAATTGTTTACCAAGTGTTTTTAATTGTTCTATTGCAGCGGGCCTATAAACATCACATGCAATAAACATTGGTTTTTTATTATACTTTTTTCTAACTAAATTTCCAAGTTTACCTGTAGTTGTAGTTTTACCACTTCCTTGAAGACCACACATTAAAACTACTGTAAAATCTTTGACTATTAGTTCACTTTGTTCTTCCCCTAGTAGTTTAATAAGTTCTTTTCTTAAAATGCTTACAAAAACTTCTCCTGGTTTTAAACTCTTAGCAACTTCTTCACCTAAAGCCTCCTCTTTAACTCTATTTACAAACTCTCCTACTATTTTATAGTTAACATCAGCTTCTAGTAAAGCAAGTCTAACTTCTCTAACCATTTCACTTATATTTTCTTCATTAATTTTTCCATAACCTTTTACTTTAGATATAATACCATCTAACTTTTCACTTAAATTATCAAACATGTTATCAATCTCCCTTTTTAATTATATCATTTTTTATTACTTTAATATAGTTCTTTTTTAACTTTACACATATCTGTAAAATAATGCACATATAATTTGAAATTAAACATTTAATATAGTATAATCATTTATACAGGAGGGTGTTTTTTAATGAATAATGAAACTAAAGAATATATACCTAATTTAACTAGAAGAGAAGTTTTAGTAAGTGATCCAGATCATGAATACATGTTTTTTGATGTACTAAGTGATAAAACTTTAATGAGTAAATTTAAGGAAGAATATGTAAAATTATCAAAGGGGCCATTATTATATAAGTTAATAGTAAACAAAATTGATTGGTTCAATTTGGGGAGTAGTATATATGTTCCTAGTGAAAATGAATTCTTTGAAATGGGATTAGTACCACTTAAAAAATATGTATTTAATTACAAAAAGGTATTTATTGATGACAATAGAGATGCTATAAATGCAAATAGATATAAAAAAGTTGTTACAAAAGATGGAACTTATTACTTATTTATTCCATATGGCTTTGTTAAAAATGGTAGAACATATACAAGTATCCCTGTTATAAAGATCTCTGAGAATATATATAACATAGCAAAAATAAGTGCAGGTAAATTTACTGATGTAACCAAAGAGGACTTAAGTATGTATAGTAAATTCTTTAAAGTAAGTGAAGTTCCATATATGATTAAAAGTGAAGCTTACATAGAAAAAGAATATAGAAATGGTGACATTACTAATAAAGAATATTCATCACTTCTTGAAGAATATAAAAGAGAAGAAAAACTAGTAAAATCACTTAAAAGATAAATAAAAAAACTGGTATTATGAAATTAATCATTGATATGAACCCCGTTTCTTGGACACAAGAAGCGAGGTTTTTATATGAGCAAATT
>OJAW01000198.1_pt1 | contig 46223 bp, 35 predicted proteins | sample 1589151 | NCBI WGS metagenome assembly OJAW01 (sample SAMN03283290) | human gut metagenome | biome: human-associated habitat; material: feces | host: Homo sapiens | place: Peru | collected 2012
AGAACTGAGTTATTTGGCTATTTCAATGAATTTACTAAAAAGTTTAATGAAACAGAAGTATTAAAAGAACTTTATGTCGCAGGTTATACTGATGATATATATACCGTAATACTAGATGAAATGAACATCTCCAGAGTAGAGTATTATTTTGCTGAAATGTTATCTATTCTAGAGATGCCTAATAAAGACGAATGGATTGTAGAATTAGTATCTAGTTCTTGGCCAGACGATCCCAAAAACATTGTTGATGGTAAATTAAAAATACCTGCTAATGTATGGTATATTGGAACAATCAATAACGATGACTCCACATTTATGGTAACAGATAAAGTATACGATAGAGCTATGCCTCTAGACATTAATGATAAAGGTCAAGTATTTGAACCAATTGATACCGAGGCCCAAGATATAAATTATTCATACCTAGATAAATTATTTAGTGAAGCAATGAAAGATAATCCAATATCAGAAGATACACTAAATAAGATAAATGAAATGGATGATTATGTTATCAAACACTTTAGAATAGCTTTTGGTAATCGTATCGTAGCTCATATGAAAAAATTTGTTCCCGTTTATGTTGCCTGCGGTGGTGATGAAGTATCTGGGGTTGATTACTTTATAGCACGTAAAATCTTAAGAAAATTCGAACAGTTAAATATTTCATATATCAGAGATGAAATAGATGGCTTTGTAGATTTCTTAAATAAAACTTTTGGTAATAACAAAATGAAAGAATGTATTGAATACGTACAAAGATTAAAGAAAATGTCTTAATAACAAAAAGAATAGAAAGGTGATAATATGGATAACGATTTAAATGTTTTAACATTATATAACGAAAAAAATATGCCTCGTATTAAAGCATTTAATAGTGCAGTTAAATCCGAATATGAAGTTCAAACCAACTATGAACAAGTCGATGTTAACTTTGAATGGTTAGAAATCATGGAAGATACTGTAAGATACTTAGATAATATCTTAAGAAATCCTAATCGTTTTATAGTTAACGAAGAAGAAGTAGTTAAAGTTGAACAAGCAAGAAGAATAACTGTTGAAAGTATCAAACACCTTTCTAAACATACCAATTTTATTCAAGAAATAGATCCTGTAACTGATGATGTTAAGCCTTCAAAAATCTTAAATATTAATAAAGATGAAAGTTATAATACCTATGAAAATAGAGTAATATATACTTTAATTCAAAATATGCGTATGTTTATTGATATGCGTAAAAGAAAATTAGTTACTCAGTCATACTCTAAAAATCATAAAAAAGGTGAGTATCATGGTGTAGCCAGAGTAGGTTCTGAAAATGTTAATATTGACATTTCTATGAATAGTAAAGCTGACTCTAAAAAATCTTATGGTGCTAAAGGCGATTTATCTATTGAAGACAGAATTGCTAAATTAGAACTTAGAATAACTGATTTAACTAATACTTCAGTTTATAAATCATTAGCTAAAGCCCATGTTGCCAAAGTAATTCCTCCGATTAAGAAAACTAACTTAATCTTAAAAAATGTTAATTTTCAATACGCAATGAGATTATGGGATTACCTAGCAAGATATCGTGATGACGGTAATAAAAGTACTAAAAATAATCTTGTCTATAAAGAAGATAAACACGTTCAAAAAATGTTTGATGATGTCTTTTTACTTAATTATTTAGTATTAAATAGTTTAGGCGGTAATGACGATAAAACCTTTAAAAAAGAACAAAATAGAGAAGCTATTGAAACCCTAACTAATAATATGATAACCAAAATAGTGGAAATCAATTCAGATTTACCTGTTGAAGAAATTGAAAAAATAATTGGCGATAAAATAGCGGTCATTAAAAGTAAAAAAGAAGCTTCTATTGCTGAAGTAAGTAATAAACTAAACAGTAAGATGCAAAGCTTAATAAGTAAAATAATAACTTTTGATTTTAGGTGATAAATATGTTTAAAAAAATAAAAAAAATAAAACAAAAAGTAGAAAATAATAAACCATTAATGATTACATATAAAATCTTTAAATGGATTTTCGGATTATTCTTATGTCTAATATTATTTGTAATATTAGTTCAAAAATTTTCTAATAATAACTTATCTATTGGTGGAGTTAGAATCTTTAGTGTAGCAACAGGCTCAATGAAACCAGAATATCAAATTGGTGATATCATTGTAACTAAAAAAGTTCCTGTTGAAGAATTAAAAGTAGGTGATAATGTTACTTATCTAGGAAAGAAACTAGATATGGCAGGATTAATTGTAACCCACAAAATTATGAATATAAGACAAGCTGATGGTAAATATTACTTTATAACAAAAGGTACAGCAAATGAAATTGCCGACCCAGAAATTAACTATTCACAAATATATGGTAAAGTAACTTATCATACCGTAGTTTTAAGTTTTATTGGAAGAGTAATGACAAATATCATTGCTTACTATGCAATGTTCACAGTAGTAGGCGTCCTTGCCTCATATCAAATTGTTAAAATAATATTTGAAAAAGATGAGGATGAACTAGAGGAACAAAAGGATGGCAAAAAAGAGTAATTTCAAAGTTGTCTTAAAAGTTATCAAGAAAAAAGTCAAGCTAAGATATTTACTTTTACTAATCGTTTTATTAGTAAGTAATACCTTTGCTTGGTTTATTTATAATAATCAAGTAGACAACAGAATAGATGTTCATGTTCGTGCATGGAGAATTGTTTTAACTAAAGAAGATTCTCAAATATCTGACTATGTAACTTTTAATGTTCAAAATGTATATCCTGGTATGACTGATTATACTGATAATTTAAAAGTATATAATCAAGGAGAAGTAGGTGCAACCATAAGATATACAATTATGTCAGCTAATATTTTAGGAACCGAATACATTTCTAAAGAAGGACGTGCTGAAAAAGGCGAAACCGCACTTGCAACCGACTTATCTAGTAGTGATTTAGAACAGAAACTAGCCAATGATTTTCCTTTTAAAATCAGCTTTAAAATGGGTAAAGATAGTCTATCAGCTGAAACCGATGAAACAACATATACACTAACCGTAACCTGGGCTTATGAATCTGGTGATGATGCTATGGATACTTATTATGGCAATCTGGCGTATGATTACATTCATAATAATCCAAATACATCATGCATAACCTTAAAAGTAAAAATCGATATTGCACAAGAAAACACTAGTGGAAACTAGTGTTTTTATATTATCATCTTAATTGTATAACATTAACATTAACTTTAAATTTAGCAATCCCTTCATTAGCAGCAGCAGTATCATCAGCATTAGTCATAGTTTCATCATTAGTTTGATCAAACCATTCAACATAAACCCTAACAGTTAAAGCACGATTTTGATCACTTAATAAAATATTACCATTAATAGGACCATTATAAGTATACGATTGACCATCAATTTCATATTTAGTTATTTTTAAATCTGTAACTGTATTATCACCTGCTTCACTTAAAGAAATATCATAAGAGAAGGAAACATCTGTAGTACTACCATCTAAAATAATATCAAAATATCCAGTAGCAGTAGGAGCAATAACACCTTCTTTAATATTTTCATTCCCAGTAAAAGTAGGTTCTAATACTTCTGAAAAGTTTGAATTTTGACTAATATCTTGATTATTAACTAAAATATTCCATCTAGCAATTGTAATATTAGTATCAGCATCAGCAGTAGATAAATACTTAGCATAAGTAGACTGAATTAAAGAAACACAATAAAATAGGGCAAGTAACGCTAATAAAAATGTAATTTTTCTATTTAGTTTCATAAATTCACCTCCTTATGATTAATTTAATTATAATATATAAGGATGTAAATTGACACAAACATTACAATATTTTTAACATACTTTACACATATTTGATGTTATTAAAATCCTCCAAAAAACGACATATTTTTGTTGCATTATTCTGAAACCTGTTTTATAATTATATTGTATGAAGATAGTATCTTCATATAGCCATGAACATAATTTTGAAAGGAAGTACATTATGGCAAAAGAAGTCATTGTAACCGCAGACAAAATTAGTAAATGGCAGAAATTCGGAAAGATTATAAAAATCTCATTGCTAATACTTTTACTATTTTTAATCTTAATTTATTTAGTTTTGAAAGTGACATATCATGGTGGAAGCTTTGTAGTTAATTTAAAACCAAATGAATCGATAGATAGTGGTTTAGCAATGTATGAATCACTTTATGATCGAGTAGGGAAAAGAACACTAAAAGCAGATAACTTGCAATTTATGGACAATATATCGATAAAATGGCTACCAAGTAATATAAATGATGCAGGTGAAGGCTCACACAACGGAGATAACTACATAGCTTATACTTTTTATATTGAAAATCAAGGCAAAGATGTTCTTAATTATTGGTATAAAATGGTTATAGACGATATAGTTAAAAATGTTGATGAAGCAGCGAGAATAATGATCTTTATTAATGGAGAATCAACGGTATATGCTAAAGGAAGTCCTAGAGATGGAACACCAGAAAAAGATACTGAAAAATTCAGAAATGATAAAGATGGAACTATAATATTAAAACAAAGAGCAAATCTGTATCCGGGGGAGATTGATAAAATAACGGTTGTAGTTTGGATCGAAGGTGATGATCCTGAATGCATTGATGCCCTTATTGGTGGCGAATTAAAAATGCATATGGATATAACTGAAGAACATCCTCAAGCGTAAAATGAAATGAATTGGAGTGTAGAAAAATGGAAAAAAAGAAGAAAAACAAAAAAAGAAAATTAGGTTCATTATTACTACTTTTATTCTTAACAGTAGTAATGTTAGCAACATCAACATATGCATGGTTCACAGCTAATAAAACTGTAACTATTTCTGACATTAATGTTTATGTAGCTACAAGTTCAGGCTTACAAATTTCAACAAATGCAACTGATTGGAAAACATTAATTTTAAATGATGATATTACCGCAGGATATTCATTACAAGATGGTGGTAATACACTAGATGATAAAAATCAATTTCCAACTGAACTAGCACCAGTTTCAACAGTAGGAACAGCTGACACAGGATTATTAAATATGTATAAAGGTACAGTTGCTGCTGATATAGATGATGGTGGTACATTCAAATTAACTGCTACAAAAGAAACTGAAGCAAAAGGAACAACAGGAGCATTTATTGCATTTGATATCTTCCTTAAAACAGAAAAAGCTGAAGACTTATACTTACAAAATGGATCAGGCGTTGTTGTAACAGATGGTAGAGCAGACAATGGACTTCAATATGCTGCAAGAATGGCATTTGTTATTGAGGGAAATACAACTGCAACAGATAAACCATACAATATGGCTAATAAATTCGAAGCATCTGACATCAAAATTTTAGAACCAAATTATGATGGACATACTGCAAACGGAATTACAAATGGTCAATTATATTATACTCAATATGGTGATATGACTGGTTTAACAGCTGGTAAAAATAATGCTAAAGTTGCATATGATGGCGTTAAAGATGTTATTGATACTGGAATCGCTTTACCAAAAACAAATGCAACAGATAATGCTGATAAATTTCAAAGAGTAACTACAATTGAATTGAAAAACGATTTCTCAACTGCTGCTGAAACAGAAACAAATAAATTATTATATACTGCATTTCCAGCAGGTGTAACAAAAATTAGAGTTTATTTATGGATAGAGGGACAAGATATTGACTGTGAAAACAATGCATCAGGATCTTATCTAACATATAATATTTCATTTACACAAAATGCTTAATTAAAAAACTTCAAAAATTGAAGTTTTTTTTAATTTACTAGTTGCATTATTTAAAATTATATTATATACTATTTATAGTTAATAGGATAAACCCATTAACCATAAATATCTAATTCTAAAAAATTAAATATTTATAACTATTAATTATTAAATAATAAATAATAAAATAGGTAATGTGTTATTTATACCTAAAAAGTATATTAATAATTACCAAACAAAATATTTGTTATTTAAAAAAATTTAATAATTAATGATATTTTATATAGTATTCGTGAAGTACTATTTGGGTAAAGATATTGAGCTATTAACTAAAATACGTATTTGTGGAATCTTGATATCGATTATTATTTTTATACTTGTCAATATAAGAATAATAAAATAAATCCACGGGAAATATACTGTCTGACTAACAGTATATTTTTTTGTCTTAAAATGTCGTATTTTAGTATAAAAAAAAATATAAATATGTTATAATTTTAATAGTATGGGGATGTGTCGACTATGCTAGAAAAACTAGAAAATTTTATCTCAAAATATAAATTTTTAATAGCGGGATTAATCCTTATTTTTTGCGTACTTATTTTAATATTAGTTCCAACATTTTCAGAAAAAACTTCATCAACAATTTGGGATGGAAGTATCGCATCTTCTTTTGCTGATGGTGATGGAACTCAAAATAATCCATATATCATCAGTAATGGTTCAGAACTTGCTTATCTTTTTACAAAATTAAAAAGTGAAGACTCCTCATTATACTTTAATAAATTTTATGAAATAGAGAATAATATAAATTTTGATGGCCGTGATTTTTCTTTTATAGACGCAACTAAAACCTTTAGTGGTACTATCAATGGTAACGGATATATTCTATCAAATCTAACTCTTAATACGTGCAGTTTAAATGAAGAAACAAATACTTGTGAATATGCTTTATTTTCTAATCTAAATAATGCTACAATCAAAAATATAAATATATCTAACTTAACAATAACATCAAATTCAATAAATAATCATCGCTCAGTAGCAGTTCTTAGTACATCTGCAACTAACTCAAATATCAACAATATATCATTAAGTAACATTGAATATAAAATAACATCTGATCAAAACTATGAAGCAAAATCATCTGGACTATTAATAAATGATAATCAAAACAATACTATTGGAAACATTCACATTGATTTAAATGATAATAATTCAAATACATCAAATTTAATTTATACTTATAATTACAGTACTATATCAAATATAATTTATCACAAAAATAATGCAAAATTATTTAATAATGTAGACACTGAAATAAGCTCATCTTATGGATATAATAAAACTAATAATATAATTACTTTTGAAAATAAATATCCAGTTAAAACAATCTTAAAAGCACTAAATAAAAATTCAGAATTAACATGGGCTTATGCTGATAACACCATCAGAATGAGAAATACTGGAGTAGATGAAGTACAAACTATCGCAGAATCATCAAGTATAACATCTCATGAATCAGGAATATCTGGCAGCACTATCTATATAAATGATTTTATAGCAGATTATGATTATTATATGGGACTAAATTATACAACGAGTAATAATAGAAATATTCCCACAAGACTATCTAAAAATATTTATAGTGAAAAAAATCTAGTCTATGTAGCATCTACTTATAAAGGAACTGATTATAATAACCAAAATACTGGATATGTATCATTAACTGAACAACAAGATACATATGTTTATTATAAAGTGTATGAAGTAAGTACTAATGGAACATCAGATCAATCAGATGATTATGTTGAATTTGACCTTATTGATAATCCATTTGCTGATCGACCAAATGATAAAGCATTTAATGGATGGGTAACTGACTATTCAAATGCTGAAATAACTTTAGACCGAGATATTTATGTTAGAAAAGTTAAAATTCCCGTAACATATGAAAATGGTAAACCCAAACCAATCGAAATTAAATTTTATGCTTCTTGGATTCAAGCAAGAACTTATAATATAAGTGGTAGTTATTGGAATAACGCCTTCAATTACTTCTATGATGAAGGATTAAAACTAGCGAAGGGAACTGTTGCGTATTGGGATATTGAAGATTTATATTATGCCGTAACTGTAGCTAGAAATGAACCTATCTATGCAGGTGATTTTGAAGAATCATGGAGTGACTGGCAAAAGGTTACATCAAACAAGGTATGTAATAGTTCTTATTGCGATATTAGAAGACCAGCAGCCAATACAGAATATGAGCAAAATCGAACTTATTATGAATTAGTAACATCTAGTTCATTTTGGGGAACAACTTATGATTTTAGAGAAAAAACCCCACAATATATATCAGATACCAATAATGCTGTAAGTCTTGGAGATTTAGCTGGCGGTTTATATCGCCGAGTAACACTTCCATATCGCGAATCATTAATTGGTTATTATGACATAGATGGAAATGTGATGACATCTGGAACTTGTAATCAAACTAATGGATGTAATTATTATGAAATTATAAATTTAAAAAACGAAAACGGTACAGTTGAAACAGTTATTGAAGGAGTAGAATACTATTATCTAGTTACAAGAGATACTAATATTGCTTTTGTCACTGATAATATATCAGGGGCATGGTCTAATCAAACAAAACCATTTACCTTAACATCTATAAATAATAATATTAATAATATTGATCGTTATTATTGGAACATGAATAGTAATGTTCAAATTGGCGCCGATACTAGAGTAGAAATGATCAGAATAAATTCTAGACAAAGTATGCAAAACAGTGATAGTGGACCTATAACTAGTCGTTCAATTCTTGGTAACTACTATAACTTAAAAATAGGTCGTGGCATCAAACAATATAATAGTAATGCTTCGTTTTCAAGCGCAGCAGGTGGCTCAACATCATTTTCAGGAACTACTGTTAAAAGATATACATTTATCGTTGAATCTGGCTATTATAATAACTTAGGATTAACTACAATAACATCATCATCAGGAACTCATTATGTTATGGCTTACGGAACCTACGGAAATGATTATGATCGTGTTACAAATAATAATAATAATTTAATAGTTCAATATTGTGCATCAGGCTCATGGGCAGGCACGATAAGAAGTACATCAACTAGTACTATTGCATTAAATACAACCGTTAAAAGTGGCAATATTGGTCGCAACAATTATGATTATGCTGCGGGATTATATGTTGGTGGAAGAAATAATGGTAATCACTATGTATTAAGAAAAGCTATTATTGAAGGAGGAACCCAAGCAAATGTTATTGGTGGGCCACTATCAGTAGAAAATAATGTAAAAAGTGGAACAACATTCCTAAATGATACATTCATTTATATTAAAGGCGGAAGCCCAAGCATAGTTGTAGGAGGTGCTGGTGCATCAAGTACTTATGGTAACCGTATTATCCAAGTAACTGGCGGAACAATCGGATATGCAGTATTCGGAGGTTCTAATGGAGTCAGTGGATCAGACGGTGGAACATATCCAGGAATTCTTTATGGAGATTCATATGTTTATATTGGAGGTCATGCCACAATTGGCAATGGTTCAAACAATAATCACTCAGTATCAGCGGTAGAATCCGGAAGTGTATTTGGCGCTGGTAATGGAAACAGTACCTCAGTTGGAGTAGGTTCGGTAAATAATTCTTATGTTGTTATAGATGGCGATGCAACAATTAACAAAAATGTTTATGGTGGTGGAAACTATGGCGCTACTGGATATGGAAATAGTACCACATATAATCCAACTCATACAGAAATAGTCATAAATGGTGGAACAATTAAAGGTTCAGTTTATGGTGCTGGAAATAATAATGGTTCTGGAAACTATGCTCATACAGTAACAAGTGGTTCAGGATGGAATCAAACCAGAGTAAATTACTATAATATAAATTCAGAAATAAAAATTGAAATGACCGGTGGAACTGTAACAAATGGTATCTATGGCGGTTCAAATATAAAAGGAATTGTTTACGGAAAAACAGAAGTAAATATTTTAAATGGTAATGTAAAAGATGTTTATGGTGGCGGTGAAGGACAAAACACCTATGTAAGAGATAACGTAGACGTAACAATAGGATCAAATGAAAAAGGGCCTAATATTAGCGGTAACGTCTATGGAGGCTCAGCATATGGAACTGTAAATGATACCATTAATAATGGTACCAGTAATAATAAAACCGTTAAAGTAACTGTTAATAATGGAACAATAACAGGAGATGTTTTTGGGGGAGCAAAAGGAAACTCTACCACAGTTCCATATGTTAAAGGAAACATAGCCGTTAATATTAATGGAGGTACTATTGCCAATGTTTATGGTGGATTTGATGCAAATGGTAGCCCAGAAAACCAAGACTTTGTATATTTAAATGGTGGAGTAATAGGTTCAGCCTTTGGTGGAGGAAAAAATACTTCTCAAACCCAAACTAATATCTATTTAAAAGGTGCAGAAGTCGGTTATATTTATGGTGGTTCAAATCAAAGTGGTACTGTTAATAATACTAACGTGTTTATTCAATCTGGGACATCTAACTACGTTTTTGGAGGCAATAACCTAGGTGGAACATGTAATCAAACTAATGTAAATATGTCAGGTGGCACAGTAAAAGAAAACTTACTTGGTGGTGGAAATGCTGTAGAAACAACCACAACCAATGTTAATATTTCAAATGGTAAAGTCAAAAATGTCTTCGGCGGTGGTAATGAAGCTGGAGTAACAAACGAAACTAACGTAAACGTTACTGGAGGTAACATTACAAATGCCTTTGGTGGTTCCAATAAAACAGGTAACGTAGCAAAATCAAATGTAATTTTAAATACAAATACAACTAAACCAACAGGAGAATCAAAACTAAAATTAGAAGTTACAACCACATCAAGAAAAATTGAAGATTGGGAAAAGAATAATTATGGTACCAACTTTAATAGTATAAGAGCTGTTAAAGTAACCGTTAAAAATAATACCAATAAATCAATTAACTCTTGGGCAGGTACCCTAAATATCCCAGGAAGTAAATTATATAATAACTATAGCTCAGACACTAACGTAATTGATAATAATGGCTTATATAGTTTCACTTCAGAAAGCAGATGGACATCAGGTACTCATCATGTTCTAAGTCCAAACGGAACATACTCATTTGAATTTAATGCCTTATCAGAAACTCCAAGTGGCCAAGAAGTAGGGTATGATTATCAATTTGAAGGAAATAGTACGGATGGAGAAAGCTTTACAGATACCAATATGGGATTTAGAATATATGGTGGTAATAACGAAGGCGGTAACACTAATGAAAGTAATATTACTCTAAATAACGGTTATGCGATGGAAGTATATGGTGGTAATAACCTAGGTGGTACAACCGTTTTAACAAATATTAAATTTAATAATGGTACCATTGAAAGTATTTATGGTGGTGGAAACCAAGCTGAATCAGCCACAACAAATATTGACCTTAATGGTGGCACATCAACTAATGTCTTTGGTGGTGGAAACCAAGCAGAAGTAACAACTTCAAATATCAATATTAATAGTGGCACATCAATTAATATTTATGGTGGTGGTAATCAAGCTGGAGTTCAAACTACTAATTTAAAAACCACTACAGCAACAACCATGAATGCGACCAATATCTTTGGAGGCTCAAATCAAAGTGGTAATGTAACAAAAGCAAATATGGATATTAAAGCTGGCACTTATACTAATATCTATGGTGGAAATAATAAGGGTGGAGTAACAACAGAACCAATTATTGATATTTCAAACGGAACTATTCATAACGTATATGGTGGTGGCAATGAAGCTGTAGTTACAAAAACTAAAATAACCATCACAGGTGGCAATATTAATGATGTTTATGGTGGCGGTAATGCTGCAGCTATAACAGAAAACACTAACCTTACAATAACCGGTGGAACAATTAATCATAACACTTATGGTGGTGGCAACTTTGGAATAGTTGAAGGCTCTACAAACGTTGTTATTCAAAACGGAACTATAAATGGCAGTGCTTATGGTGGTGGCAACGGAACAACTGCTACTGTAAAAGGTAATACCAATATCGCCGTAGGTGGAACTACAACCATCGGAACCACAACTTGTCAAAAACCAAGTGATTGTTCACTATTTGGCGGTGGTAATGCAGCTGCAACCGGTAATGCTACAAATAATAATAGTACTGCTAACGTAGAGTTAGCTGGAGGAACAATTTATGGCAATGTCTATGGTGGGGCTAATACCTCAGTAGTTTATGGTCAAACTAAATTAAATCTTGGCGCTGAAGTATCAGATGCCAATATAACTAAAGCAAATATCTTAGTAAACGGAACCGTCTTTGGTGGAGGAGAAGCAAACGCATCAGGATCAGATGATTACGACTATACTTTCATAAGTGTAACTAAAGCCATTGAAGTATTAATTAACGGAAAAGATTACACATCATTCGATATCTTAGGGTCAATCTTTGGTAGTGGTAACGCCTCATCATCAGGTGGTACAAGTAAAATAGATATCAAAAATTATGGTACATACAATAATCCAAAGCGAAATATTTCAATTCAAAGAACAAATACCTTAACAATTGATAATTCGGCTCTAGTCTTAAAAGGAGCAACCGACCGTACCAATGAATATTCAGATGTATTATTTACATTATCAATTATTGATAAATTAAACTTAAAAAATAATTCAACTCTATATTTAGAAACCGGTTCAAATTTATTAAAAGAATTTAATAGTTTAGCTAATGATGGTTCTCTTGCTAAAGTTGACATTGATAAAGAAAATGGAACTGTAACAAAAAATGTAGATAACCGCATCTATATGTATGCCGGTAAAATTCTTAATATTGCTACTAACCAAGCCGTAACAACTTATGGTGATGTTAATGGAATGACATTCTTCGGAATGTATAAATATAAACAAGACAATAGCGTAAGTGTTGGAATCTATGATAAATTTGAATATGGAGCAAACCTAAATTGGGGAGACGTTATTGATGATGGATCATACGTTTTAGGCTCACATAAAGTAAATCATGATATTACTAAAGATGGTTTCTATTCAAACTATATTAATGAAGAAACCACTAAAAATGATATGGATTATATTAAACCAACTCCAGAAGATGCAGCTATGTACATGTGGATCATTGGAGAATCGGTAAGAGAATACAACATTGACCTAGTTGCATCTAAATATTCAACTCTAGGTACTACTGAGTTGTCATTCTTAGATTTCTCAAAACCAAATACATCATTTGAAATTCTAGGGTTTGATTATAGCGAAATTGCTAGCAATGTAACTTTAACTGAAAAAAACAAAGTACCAAGAACAGCTGCAAGTGATGAAAATGCTGATAACATCATGTCATTAACTATGGAATCAAGTAATAAAGGATGGTTAACAACTGGTTCAACAACATTCCTAACAAATAAAGATAGACAAGTATTAGGGACAACAACATACGTTGGAGAAAATGACACATCTATTCCTACTATGTTATTCTATCTAAATCACTCAAAAAATCTATCAACATCAGGAGATATGGGTACAGTTAAAATAATCATGATGGCAATAACTAAAATTGATGATTTAACTAACGAAACCGAAAGATTAGTTGTAAACGTCAATATGTCCAGAGTTTTATATAACACCAATGACTATGAAGGTGCTCTTACAGAAGGAAGAAAATATGAATTATTCGCATCAACTGCCGCCAATATCACTACAACATCTTCAATCAGTACATACTTCTCACTTTATACTGAAGGAGCATCAGTTTATAAAAATGGTTATCATCGTGCCTTAGTATCAAATTATGTTTTACCAGAAAATACTAAAATAACAATGATCGATTTAAGTAACAGTAAAACTGAATATTATTCTCATGTTATAACTGCTGATGAAGTAACTAGAGCAACTACAGAATTAGCAACAGAAGGAGATATCCATTACAAACTATCAATCTTTGAATTAATGGGAGCAACCAATAGTGGTATTTATTATGATGATGCAAGTAAAAATCAAGAATACTATAATAGTACTACCAAAATAACTGACGAAGAATTTATCTTTATAGTTGATTTTGAAGACACCAATATTACAGAAGATGCTTTAAATAATTCATTATTAATCGAAATGCTAGATGGCAATGAAGAAACAATGATAAGTGTCTTAGGTATTCAGCATGCCAACATGATTTATAATCTTTATGCTAATAAAGAAGCTGTAATCAAAATTGATGGAACAATCAGTAGTAATAAAATTTATAGTGGTGAATCAGTAACATTAGGCTTAACAACTGAATATACTCAATCAAAATTACCAACCGGTGCAACTATTTATGATACAAGCTACCTAGAAGATAAATTAGGTTTCAAAATTACCCTTTATAATAATCGAGGTGAAGTTGTAACTGGAGCATCACTTTTAGGTCTAACCTATGTAATAGATGGTGTTGCTTACTCACCAAACATCGATGGTACAACAAGAATTAAAGTATCTGATAAAGTAGGTAATGTTAAAACTTGGATTAGAGTAAATACCGGAACATCAAATCTAGCTACTGGCAACTATAAACTAGTAATTGAAACCTTTGGTTCACCAGATGGTATCTACTATGGTTTAAAATCATCTGCATCTAAAACATTTGATATTACAATTATTAATGAAATTTATGGTTTAGATATTAATACTGATGAAAAAATGATGATTATTGATCAAAAATCCGGTAATACCTTAAATGGAGATAATCGTCTAACTTATAACATCGAATATAACTCAGGACTTGCTAATCCAAATATAAAAGTTAAATTCTATCGCCGTAATTATGATGAAGTATATGATAATAACTTTACACTAGTTGATTTAAAAGATTATATTACTAATTCACTTACTCCAACAGCACGTGATAAAGAATACCTAGTAGTAAATAATCCAAATGAAATTAACAACTTCACATTATTTCTTAAAGATAAGTTACAAATTGGTACCTATAAATTTGAGTTTATCTTATACGATGATGACTCGCAAATTGGATCCATTGATAAATATATAATAATAAAATAGGAGGTAAAAATGACAGAAGTAAGTAATGAAGAATTATTAGATATTTATAATATTTTAAAAGAATATCAAGAATTTTTAGAAAGTGAAAAACAGGGTGATTAATATGAAAGAATATATCTTAAAAGATATTGATACAGTTAAAGCTAATCTTGAAGTACTTCCTAAAAAAACTAAAGTAAATAAAGTTAAATACAATGAATATCTAGAAGAACAATTAAAAAAAATAACTCCTATGATAGAAGAAGCCGAAAAAGAAATAAGTAAAAGAGTAGAGCAAATTAAAAAGTACAACACTGCAGAAAGCTTACCAGAAGAAAGAGAATTATTAGATATCATTAAAGTTAAAAGATTAAGTTCTCTTTCTTCATCTTCTAATAAAATGAATTTAGATTATTATTTATACGAATTAAGTAGTTTTGAAAATAATAACCTAGAAAAAATCAATGGAGTAATCTTAAAAATACTTTTAGCTTTTAAAGAAGTAGGTATAATTCTTACTCCAAAAGATTTTGAATATTCAGAAGTGGTTCAAAAGTACATGGATACCTTAATTAATGATTATGATAATATTGAAAAAGTATTTGATGACATTTATTGGGAAAATTCAAACATCATAACTCAAATTGAGTTAAACTTTCGATATCTTTATTTTAAACATAAAAAAGAAATCGATAAGTATTATCAATCACTTAAAGAAGAACCATTAGAAGAATATTTAACTAAATACATTGATCTTAAAATTAATCAAAAATTAAGCGAATATCAAAATCGTACATATCTATTCAATAACTTTATTAATCATACCTTAATGCTTACAGATTACAGTGAAAAAACTATAGACGGCCTTCTTACTGATATTATTTTAGATCGAGAAGATGAAGATAACTATTTAAATTTAACCAATCTTTTATCATCATTATCAGAATATAATGAATATCTAAACTTTGAATATATCATTAAAGATATCAAGGAATTATTCACAAAAAAAGAAGAGTATAAAGGTAAATATGATTTAAAATTAAAAGATGTAGTTAAAAAAGAAAAAGAATTATTTAGTTTAAATAAGCAAATAAATAAAACTGGATTATTTAAACCAAATTTAAAGAAAATTAATGAATTAAAATTAAAAAGAAATACCACAATTACTGATATTTTAAGTTTATATATTGAATTAGATGAATTAACTATTCAAAACGATATTTTTAATAACGTTACCAACGAAACAACTTATCAAGATATTTTAAAATTAACATGTTTTAATACAAAATATTTCATTAAATTATTAAAAGATCAAATAGATAATTTAACAATCGAAGATATTGACCAAAATATCACTAACTTATTTGAATATGCATTTGGTAGTGAAATAAATATTATTTCTAATATTGCTATTAGTGAAGAAATAGATATTCCTAAAATTATTAAAGATAAATATCGTTTATTAAATATTTCTATTAATGAAGAAGATTTAAATAAAGATGACATTGAAAAAGTGACAAAAAACATTAAAGATTTAATAATTTACTACAATATCAAAAAAATAAATTTAAATATTCAAGACATTGACTTTATCTTTAAAGCCGAGAAAATTAAAAAGTAGCTTAATTAAAGCTCTTTTTTGTGATTATTCTTGCGCAAATTCATAAAATTTGTTAATATATAGGAGGTTTTATAACCAATATGTACTTAAACTGATTTAGTTGCCTAGTGGCCAAGTGTTGGTAATTAAAGAAGACGTTTAAGGGTAAATAACGAAAGGATTGTGAGAATTATGGCTGTTGTTTCTATGAGTTACTTATTAGAAGCAGGTGTTCATTTCGGACATCAAACAAAAAGATGGAATCCTAAAATGAAGGAATACATCTTCACATCTAGAGATGATATTTATATTATCGATCTAGAAAAAACTGCATCATGCATTGAGACTGCATATGCTGAAATTAAGAAAATTGCTGAAAATGGAGGAAGCTTCCTATTTGTTGGAACTAAAAAACAAGCTGTTGAAGCATCTAAAGAAGAAGCAGAAAGAAGTGAATCTTTCTATGTTGTAGAAAGATGGTTAGGTGGAACACTTACAAACTTCAGAACTATCAGAAAGAGAATTAAGAGATTAGAAGAAATCGAAAAAATGGAAGCTGATGGAACATTTGAAGTATTACCTAAAAAAGAAGTTATCGGACTTAAAAAAGAATATGACAAATTAAATAAAGTATTATGTGGAATCCGTAATATGGAAAAATTACCAAGTGCTTTAATTATTGTTGATCCTAAAAAAGAAATCAACGCTATTAGAGAAGCTAGAAAATTAAATATTCCAGTATTCGGATTAGTAGATACAAACTGTGATCCAGATGATGTAGACTTTGTAATCCCTGGTAATGATGATGCTGTAAGAAGTGTTAAAGTAGTTTTAGGAGTATTAACTAATGCTATTTGTGAAGCTAAAGGATTACCAATTGTAGATTACGTTACAGAAGAAGAAAAACCTAAAAAGGAACATAAAGAAGCTAAAAGCGTAAAAGAAGTATTTGTTGAAAGTTTAGACAAAGAAGAAACAAAAGAAGCTATTAAAGAAGAAAAATCAGTTGAAGATGAAGATTTAACTATTAAAACTTTAGTAGAATTAAAAGCTATTGCTAAAAAACGTGGTGTTAAAGGTTATTCTTCAATGAAAAAAGAAGAATTATTAACTGCATTAAAATAATTGGAGGAATATATATGATAGATGCTAAAAGTGTTGCTGAATTAAGAGCAAAAACCGGTGCAGGAATGATGGACTGCAAAAAAGCCTTAACTGAAACTAATGGAAATATGGAAGCTGCTATTGATTACCTAAGAGAAAAAGGTATTGCAAAAGCTGCCAAAAAAGAATCAAGAATTGCTGCAGAAGGATTAGCAAACGTTTATATTGATGGTAATAAAGCTGTTATCTTAGAAGTTAACAGTGAAACAGATTTCGTTTCTAAAAATGAAGAATTTACATCTATGTTAGATACAATTGGGGAAGCTATCTTAAAATCAGATGCAACTACTGTAGAAGAAGCTTTAAATTTACCAACAGCTGAAGGAACAGTTAATGATTTAATCGTTGCTAAAACAGCTAAAATTGGTGAAAAATTATCTTTAAGAAGAATTGAAGTAGTTACTAAAACAGATAGTGAAACATTTGGTTCTTACTTACATATGGGTGGAAAAATTGCTGTATTAACAGTATTAGAAGGTGCAAATGTCGAAGTAGCTAAAGATGTAGCTATGCAAGCAGCTGCTATGAAACCAGAATATGTTACAGAAGATGAAATTCCTGAAGAAAGAATTGAAAGAGAAAGAAACATTTTTAAAGAACAAGCTATTAATGAAGGAAAACCTGCTGAAATAGCTGAAAAAATGGTAGAAGGCAGAATTAAAAAATTCTTTAAAGAAATCTGCTTAGTACATCAAGCATTTATTAAAGATGGCGACATCGACGTAGCAACATACGTTAAAAATAACGGAGGTAAAGTTGAAAAAATGATTCGTTTTGAAGTTGGAGAAGGAATGGAAAAACGTAATGACAATTTTGCTGAAGAAGTTATGAATCAAATAAAATAAAACTCAACCACAAATTGAGTTTTTTTTTATTGATTTATCGTAAATATTACTATAATATATTAATATGAAAGGATTAACAAAATGAAAAAGAAAACAAAAATAATTATCTTAATATTAATATTACTTTTATTTGGAAGCTTACTAACATTCTTTATCATAAATAATAAAAATAAAGAACTAGTTACTGAAGACTCATTAAAATTTAAAGAAGACTACGAAAGTGTAAATGGTAAAAAAATATCAGATGAGTTAACTTATTCAAGTTTAGATATTCCTAAAAATAATCCTATTAAATATTCATCATATGAAGAAATCTTTAAAATATTAGATAATGGTACTGGTATTATCTATTTAGGTTTTCCAGAATGTCCTTGGTGTCGTAATATTGTTCCTGTTTTAATAGATACTGCTTTAAAATCAAAAGTTAAAACAATCTATTACTTAAACATTAAAGATGATCGGAATGTCCTATCTTTAACTAAAAAAGGTAAAATTAAAACTGAAAAAGAAGGAACTGAAGACTACTTAAAATTAGTTGATTTATTAAAAGATAATTTGAGAGAATACGAAGGCTTAAAAAATAAAGATATTAAAAGAATTTATGTTCCTTTAGTAATCTTTGTAAAAGATGGCAAAGTAGTTGGAACTTACGAATCATTCCCAGCATTCCAAGAAAGAGCTAACGGTAATGGTTTCACTCAAATGAATGAAAAAGAAAAGTCTGAATTAAGTAAAATTTATGAGAATTATTTCAAAAAATTAAAATAAGTGCATCAAGCACTTTTTTTATGTTTAAAATCGTGCAAAAAGTCGATATTTGTTGACAAAAAATTAAAATTAGTATAGTATAACTAACCACAAACGCATAATCATATTAAGTATAGGGGGTACTTATATGAAAAATAAAATAGTATATTATTTACTAATAATTTTATGCCTATTTACTTTTATATATTCATCATATCAAATTTATGGTGATTATAAAGATGATCAAAAGCAAGAACTAATTGCTTTAGAAGGGGCAGTTATTACAACCAAAAAAGAAACCCCAGAAGAAATAATCAATAATTTAAAAAGTGAATATCAAAATAATGACATAATTGGAACTATAAGAATTCCAGGTACAAATATCAATCATGCCTTTGTTCAAACCACTAATAATACTTATTATTTATCTCATACCATAAAGAGAGAAAAGAGTAAATTAGGTGCTATTTTCATGGATTATCGTAATACTTTTAATGATAAACAAATAAATATCTATGGACACAATTCAAATAAATATGATGTTCCATTTAAAGATTTAGTTAAATATAAAGATTCAGAATTTACTAAAAATAATGATGAAATATATCTAACAACTTCATCTGGTATAAGTAAGTACAAAATTCAAATTGTAAATCGAACTAAATCAGATGAACACATGAAAATAAATGTTAATAAATCATCATGGAATGAGCATATATCAAATTTAAAAAAAGGTGCTATCTATGATACAAGAAAGGCCATAACAATGGATGAAGATATATTAATTCTTCAAACATGTTTATTAAAAGATGGAGGTAATTACTTAATAATTACTGCTACCAAAGAGAAGGAGGATATGGCAAAATGAAAAAATTATTATTAGTCGTATTAGCTGCTTTTTCATTATTCATCACTAACGTAAAAGCTGCTGAAAGTGCTGCTTCAGTTGATGGCACAAATTACGATACTCTAGAAGAAGCATTAAATGCTGCAAAAGAAGGAGAAACAGTTACATTATTAACTGATGTTACTGAAAATGTTACCATTAAAACTGCTATAACATTAGATTTAAATGGTAAAACAATTAGTGGAGTAGGAAATAAAAGTACTATCACAGTAGCTATTACAAATGCAAATAGTGCATCATTAACCATCACAAATGGTAAAATTACAAACGGTCAAAAAATGGTCGCTAGGGGTGCAGGTATTGCTATTAATAGTGCTAAAGATACAGAAAAAAATCCTATAAACGTTCTAATTAATAACATTGAAGTCTACGGAACAAACGGAATGAATGGTGCCGCAATCTTTATAGATTCAGGAAATATTACTATCACAGATAGTAACTTCCACAATAATAAAGGTTACAATGGTGGAGCTATTTACATGAGTTCAACTGATACAACTACAAAATGTACAATTAAAAACACAAAAATTCATGATAATACTGCTACCAATGGTGGAGCCATTACTTTAGGTTCTGCTAGTGCTAAAACAACCGCAACAGTAGTTATCGAACAAGAAACAAAATTATATAATAATAATGTTTCTGGTAACGGTGGAGCAATCTACACAACGGGACATGGATCATCTGCAATAATTAATGGTGGTTCAATCTACAATAATAAAGGTGCAAATGGTGGAGCAATTGCTATTTTAGATAACAGTGCTACATTTACAATGAATGGTGGTAAAATCTATAACAACACTGCTAAAGGTACCAAAAGGGCTGTAGGCCTAGGTGGTGGTGTATATATTAAAGCCAATAATAGAGGTAAAATAATTACTATTAGTGATGAAGTAGTAATAAAAGATAATAATAGTGCAATCGGTGGTGGATTATACATCGATTCATACACAACAGTAAACGAAGAAATAGTTGCAACAGTAAACGCTGCAATCTATAACAACAATGCATCAAAATATGCTGATGACATTTATACAAGTGGCAATGGTAAACTAGGTATTAAATTAAACTTAGGAAAAACATCATCATGGAATATATCATGTAAAGATACAGTTGATGGATGGTATCTTGATGGTGAAAACAATAGATGGAATGCTCATGGAACAACCGATACGATTAGTATTAACCCATTAAATGAATTAAAAATTACAGAATCAAATTCAATTAAAGCAGCTCATAATTACATTAGTAAAGTAATCGTTCATCATTACTTAGTAGGCACTACTACTAAAGTTGCTGACGATGAAATATTATCTGGTAAATTAGGAAAAACATTCATTGCTACAGCAAAAGAAATTGCTAAATTAAATTTAGTTAGTGATTCAAATAAAGTAGAAGGATCATATACAATAAATGACCAAGAAATAATCTTCAATTATGACTATCAATCAGCATCAATTAAAGCTAAATATGTTGAAATCGATACTGATAAAGAATTAGCTAAAGAAGAAGTCATTAATGGTAAAGTAAATGATTCATATAAAACAGTTGCTAAAGATATTTTAGGCTATGAATTAGTTAAAGTAGAAGGTAATGAGGAAGGAACTCTAGATCTAGAAAACCCTACAATTATCTATTACTATAAAGCTGTTTATGGTAAAGTAACTATTAAATATGTTGATGAAGATGATAAAGAATTAGCCCCTTCAGAAACAACAACTAAACAAGTTGGTGAAAAATATCAAACCGAAGCTAAAACTTTTGATGATTATGAATTAGTTAAAGTAGAAGGTAATGAAGAAGGAACATATTCTAAAGAAGATATTGAAGTAGTATATGTTTATCAATTCGTTAAAGGCCAAGGAGACGGAGAAGATCCAGCTGTAAAAATTGAAGATAAACCTTACACTGGAGTAGAAGAAAGTAATTCTTATACTTCAGTAATTACTATGATTTCAAGTTTAACATTAGGAACATACTTAGTAGTATCAAAAAAGAGATTTAATTAAAAATCTCTTTTTTTATATATCTAAAGTTTCAATATTACTGTTACTATTAACAACTTTACTATCATTTAAAGTTTCTTTTAAACCTAAATTAGTATTTGTACCCAAATCATCTTCCAAATCAATAAGTTTAATTATTTCTTCAAAAGAAGTTTCACCGCTAACAACTTTATTTAAACCATCTTGAAGCATTGTTGTTGTACCAGAAGAGTATACTAAATGTCTAAGTTTAGCTTTGTCATCATTTCTAACAATCGCATCTTTAATCTCTTGATTAATAAGTAAAACCTCATGAATAGCAATACGACCACTATAACCTTGATGACAAGCATCACAACCCTTAGGTTCATATATTTCATTAATGTCCATATTTAAAGCTTGTTTAAACACTTTCTTTTCATAATCAGTAGTAGGTCTAACAACTCGACATTTCTTACATAATCTTCTTGCTAATTTCTGGGAAATAATACCAGATAAAGCTGCACCTAATAAATATCTTTCAACTTCCATATCCGTTAAACGTTCAATTGTATTTAAAGAGTCATTAGTATGGATTGTAGATAATACTAAATGACCAGTAATAGAAGCTCTAACCGCAATACGTGCTGTTTCATCATCACGAATTTCTCCGATCATTACAATATCTGGGTCCTGACGTAAAATACTTCTTAAAGCACTCGCAAAAGTAAGTCCAATTTCTGGAATAACCTGAACTTGATTAATACCATCAATATTCATTTCTATCGGATCTTCTACGGTAATAATATTTCTATCTTCTGTATTTAACTTTTGTAAAATAGAGTATACAGTTGTTGATTTACCTGTACCAGTAGCACCAGTAACTAATATAATACCATTAGGTAAACTAATCATTTTATTAACTTTAGCTAAATTTTCTTTACTAAAATCCAATTCTTCAATACCGGCTGAAGACATCTTATAATCTAAAACACGAATAACAACTTTTTCCCCTAAATTAGTAGGTAAACAAGAAACACGTAAATCAACATCAATATTATCTAAACTATTCTTAATAGCACCATCTTGAGGAATCCTTGATTCTGTAATATTCATACCAGAAATAATCTTAATACGAGTAATCATATTCTTTTGAACATATAAAGGAACATGACTATAATCAGATAATTTACCATCAATACGCATTCTTATCTTTAAACCATCATCAGAAGGGTCAAAATGAATATCTGAAGCCTTATTCTTAATTGCATCTAAAATAATCGTATTAACAATATCCGTAATAGGTGTATCTTCATAATTAAAAGAGACAAGGTTAGCATTTGATGATGTTAACTGTTTTTCATCAAAGGATACTTCATTAATGCTTGGAATCACAGGTTTAACATCCATACAAAAGCCACCTTTCTATTCTTAAATAATTATATCAATAAATAATTATTTTATCAATATCCGAACTTAAAAAAAATAACGATAAATTATTGACAAAAACTAATAATTTGCTTAGTATATAGAAATTGTAAAAATTATTTTCAGGAGGTTTTTATGAAAAAAATATTTTTTATCATTTTAAGCGTATTTTCTCTAAGTTTTCTTAACGTTTATGCAGAAGAAACAATTACTGCTACTATTGAAAATACAAACGAAGAAATATCTACTATTCAAGAAGAAATTTACGTAGCATCAGTAGATAATGAAAAATTTACATCATTTGATGCAGCTTTAAAGTATGCTGTAGATAATAAAATAGAAACAATCGCACTTTTATTAGATACAGAAGCAAAAGGAATCAATATTAGTCAAAACATCACAATAGAAGGTAACAATCATACTTTATCTTTTAATGAAAAAGGAATTGCTTTATTTGGTTCAACACTAACATTCAATAATACAACTATTGAAATTAAGGGAGTAGGAAGTACACCATATGGTGAATGGTATTGGCAAACAATAAGTGCTTCTAAAAATGCTAAATTAATCTTAAATAATTCAAAAATGACATTAGATGGAAAAGGAACTAATTCAAATGTTCATGCTATCTACTTCTGCTCAAATAATGAATTAAACTTAACTAATTCAACCCTTACTATTAAAAACTATAATCAAGATGCTTTAGAATGGGATGGAGGAAATGGTGGCTATAACATTAACCTAACAAATTCAACATACATTTCTGATCATAATCGTTCAGGTTTTACTGGAACATTCTATGCAACATTTGATAATAGTACAGTAAAAGTACTTAATAGTGCTGGAAATGGTTCAAATGGAACATATTTTACAATTAAAAATAATTCAAATGTAACATTTGAAAATAACAATGCATGGGGTATCTCAGCATGGAGAATTGACATGACAGATAACTCAACATTAACTGCTAATAACAATGGTTATAGTGGTATTTGGACTAGAGTATTAAACGTTGACTCAACATGTAAGTTATATGTTACAGAAAACGGTAAAAAAGCTACAACTACCGGAACAAACGCAGGTATCATATTCTTTGGTAATGGAAAATATTCAAGTACTATTGAAAAAGGTGCAGAAGTAATTATTAAAAATAATGCTGGATCAGGCATCTTTACAAAACAAAAAGTATGTAATTTAACAATCTTATCAGGAGAAATTACTAATAACGGAACCGGTTTAGTAAATGCAAATAATCTTGGTGCTGATTTAGGTGGTGGTATTTACAACATAGGAACAATGATTATTGGAGAAGATGTAAATATTTATAATAATCATGCCTCACTTGCTGCCGATGATATCTATAACGCTGAAGGAGCAACAATCACATTTGAAGAAACTAAAGAAGATTGGGTTTTAGATGATTGTAATGACAAAATAAATGCTTGGTACGATGACAGTGAAAACAATAGATGGAATGCTCATACTGAAAAAGAAGATGAATTACACATCGATAAAGTTTCATCAGGTAAAAAAGATAATAATCTAACAATTAAAGCAGCTCATAACTTAAAAGCTAAAGTAATTGCTCACTATGTTGATCAAGATGGCAATAAAATAGCTGACGATGAAATAATTAATGGTTATGTTGATGATGCTTATAAAACAATTCAAAAATTAATTGAAGGATATGAATTTGATAAAGTAGAAGGTAACACAGAAGGAATCATGACAATTAAAGATATTGAAGTAACATATATCTATGAATTTGTTAAAGGTGAAGGTGATGGAGAAGATCCAGAAGAACCTAAAAAAGAAGAAAAACCATATACAGGAGTATACACATCTTCATTAAATATTATCCCATTTGCTTTAAGCTTATCATTAGGTTCATTCCTAGTATTAAATCGTAAAAAATTAATTAAAGAAAACTAATCTTGAAATCTAAAAAAAAATCCTTTATAATAAATATAGTTTTCAATGAATTTTGAGGAGTAATATAACTTATATTTATAGAGAGTTAACATTTGGTGTAAGTTAATAATATAATTATATGAAGGTTGCAAAATGAGAAAAATCGTTTATATGCGTTAAATATATAAAGATAACTAATAAGTTATAAATTAAGGTGGTACCACGGCCATAAGTCGTCCTTTAATTTATAACTTTTTTTATTTAAAAAGGAGTTGTTAAAATGTATCGAGAATTTGAAGAGTATATTTTTAATAATTATGATATTAAATTATTAGGTATCAATAGAAAGTATTATCATTCAAAACGAGTCGCCATCTTATCTAAAAAGATAGCTGAAAACTTAAATTTAAGTCTTCATGATGTTAAATTAGCTACAACCATTGGTTTACTTCATGACATTGCTAGATTCTTTGAATACGACCTATTTGGTAAGTTTAATTCCCAACACTTTGATCATGGCAAATATGGAGTTAAATTATTAAAAGAAGATGACTACATCAAAAAATATAACGTAAGTGAAGAAGATTTAGATGATTTATATGCTGCTATTTACTATCACAATAAATATGCGATATCAAAAAAATATCAAAATAATAAATTTTGTAAAATTATTAGAGATGCCGATAAAATAGATATTATTTATTTAGTATCTATTCATCAAAATATGATAACAGCATCTATCGAAAACTATACAGTATCTCCTAAAGTATATAAAGATTTTAACAAAGGAAAATGTATTAAAGAAAAAGATGTTAAAACTAAAGGTGATAAAATCCTAAATATCTTATCATTTATCTATGATATAAATTATACTTATTCACTAAAAGTAATTAAAGAAAATAATTATATTGAAGAAATGTTTAATAATTTAGGTAAACCGGAAAATTTAAAACCATACTTTGAAATTATAAATCGAGTAATAAATCAAAAAATAGAAAAAGAGGATTGATTAAAATGTTAGATAAAAAATATGAACATAAACAAGTTGAAGAAGGTAAATATGAATATTGGATAGATCATAAATACTTTGAAAGTGGCGATGTTTCTAAAAAACCATATTCAATTGTAATTCCACCTCCTAATGTAACTGGTAAATTACACTTAGGTCATGCTTGGGATACTACTTTACAAGACATAATTATTAGATTCAAAAGAATGCAAGGATTTGATGCCTTATGGGTTCCTGGTATGGATCATGCCGGAATCGCAACTCAAGCTAAAGTAGATGCTAAATTAAGAGAAATGGGTATTAATCCCCGTGGAATTAGTAGAGAAGAGTGGCTTAAATATGCTTGGGATTGGAAACAAGAATATTCAGAAAATATTCGCAAACAATGGGCAAAATTAGGTTTAAGTCTAGATTATACTAAAGAAAGATTTACTTTAGATGAAGGATTAAGTGAAGCTGTAAAACACGTTTTTGTTACCCTTTATAATGAAGGATTAATCTATCGTGGAGAAAGAATTATTAACTGGGATCCATACGCTATGACAGCTCTTTCTAATGAAGAAGTAGAATATAAAGATGTTCCAGGAGCCTTTTATCACATTAAATATTTTATTGAAGGAACTCATGACTACCTAGAAGTAGCAACAACAAGACCAGAAACTTTATTTGGTGATACGGCTGTAGCTGTTAATCCAAATGATAAAAGATACAAACATCTAATTGGTAAAAATTGTATCTTACCAGTTGTAAATAAACTAATACCTATTATTGGTGATGAACATGCTGATCCTGAATTTGGTACTGGTGTTGTAAAAATAACTCCAGCTCATGATCCAAATGACTTTGAAGTAGGAAATAGACACAATTTAGAAAGAATTATCGTTATTAATCCAGATGGCACCATGAATAAAAATGCCTTAAAATATGAAGGAATGGACCGTTTTGAATGTCGTAAAGCCCTTATCGAAGATTTAAAAACCGAAGGCTTACTAATTAAAATTGAAGAAATGACTCACTCAGTAGGACATTCTCAAAGAAGTGGAGTAATGGTAGAACCATATTTATCAAAACAATGGTTTGTTAAAATGAGACCACTTGCTGATCGTGTTTTAGAAAATCAAAAAAATAAAGATACTAAAGTAAATTTTGTCCCTGAAAGATTTGAAAAAATCATGAATCACTGGATGGAAATCACTTACGATTGGTGTATTTCCAGACAATTATGGTGGGGACATCGTATTCCTGCTTGGTATAAAGGCGATGAAGTATATGTTGGCGTAGAAGCACCTAAAGAAGAAGGATGGACACAAGACCCAGATGTTTTAGATACATGGTTCTCAAGTGCTTTATGGCCATTTAGTACCTTAGGATTCCCCGAAAAAACCGACCTTTTAGAAAGATATTATCCTAACAATGTATTAGTAACTGGTTATGACATTATCCCATTCTGGGTAAATAGAATGACCTTCCAAGGCCTACATTTTACTGAACAAAGACCATTCAAAGATTGCTTAATTCATGGTCTAATTCGTGATAATCAAGGAAGAAAAATGTCAAAAAGTTTAGGCAACGGAGTAGACCCAATGGATGTTATTGAAGAATACGGTTGTGATGCCTTAAGATACTTCCTAGCATCTTCATCAGCTGCCGGCCAAGACCTAAGATATGACGAAGAAAAAGTTAAATCAACTTGGAACTTCATTAATAAATTATGGAATGCTAGTCGTTTCTGTTTAATGAATATTGAATCCTTAAAAGAATATGACTTTAAAGAAATAGATGCTAAAGACAAATGGATCTTATCTAAGTTAAATAAAATAATTAAAGACGTTACTAAATCTATGGAAAAATATGAATTTAACAATGTAGGAACCATGCTTTATGACTTTATCTGGAGTGACTTCTGTGATTCATACATTGAAATGTGTAAATTTACTCTAGATAACCCATCAACTCAAAGTACTCTTTGTTATGTAATAACTAATATCTTAAAAATGATGCATCCAATCATGCCATTCGTAACCGAAGAAATTTATAGTATGTTACCAATCAAAACCCATGAAAGCATCATGATAAGTGATTATCCAACTGTAAATAAAGAATTTAATTTTCCAACTGAAGAAGAATTAATTGAAAATACCATTGGATTTATCAAAACATTTAGAAACATTAAACAAGAAAATAACATAACTAAAGACTTATCAGTTAAATTTAATAATGAAGAAGATTATACATTAATTACTAAAATGTTAAAAATAACTGAAAACATTATTGATAAACCATTAGATATTACTGAATATAAAGTAAACTTTGGTCCATTTAGTGCTTCAATCTACTATGAAAAAGAAATAACAGAAGAAGATATCCTTCAAAAAGAAAAACAAATAGAAAGTTTAAAACAAAGTATTAATAAAAGAAAACAATTATTAGCTAATGAAAACTTTGTTAAAAAAGCTCCAGAAAAATTAGTAGCTGAAGAAAAGGCTAAATTAGAAAATGATGAAAAATTATTAGAACTACTAACTCAATAGGTTAGTAGTTTTTTTCTTGATTTTTTAGGCGTTTTGTTGTATTATATGACCCAAACGAAAGGGGTTTTGTGATATGAAAGAATATTTAGAATTTTTAAGTGAAGAACAAACAAGAAAATATTTACAAGATATAAAAGAATTTAAAAAAGGAGCTAAAAATACTTTAGCAAAACATAATTTTAAATTAATAGATCAAATTATTAAGGATAACTTTAATAATACACCATACTCTTATAATGTCATCTTTTCTTTAGGTTTAACAGGTTTAAGTAATGCAATCGACACATATGATAAAGAGAAAGGTTCATTTACTTCATATGCATCAGAATGTATTATTACAAATATAAATGATTTCTTAAAAAAGTTTCCTCAAACATCTCTAAAAGCAGAAGGCCAAAGATTTGCACAAACTGTTATTAAAGAATTAAATCTAAATGTAACATCTGATCAATCACCTAGATTAACAAACTACATAATTGATCAATTCGAATTATATTCAAGTAAACAGACTAAAGAAATCTTAAAATTAAGATATGGTTTTTATGAAAGACCATATCTTGAATATCAAATAGCAGAAAAATTAAAAATAGAAATCTCTGAAGTTATTGCAATTGTTATGAAATATAAATCTCAAATCATAAAATATGCTGCTAGATTAGAAATAACACCACAAGCAATTAAAAGCGAAACATTAAGAGAAAAAGATGTTTCAAAAAATATTGAACCAACCATTACGTCAACTAAAAATAATAAAATAACAGAGCCAACAACAATATATGAACATGCTGCTCAATTAGGTTATTCCAGAAAAGATACTGATATCCTTTTAGATCAATGTAACGATAGTAAAATCAATTTAATTAAAAGATTATATGGTGAAGACTTCTGTACACTTCAATCAGTTTCATCTAGTGAAAAATCTTATCTTAAATCCGAAATACGTAAAATATTTGTTTTCAAAATGACTGGTAAAGAAAAATACCAACCTAGAATTAAATCCTTAGAAGAACGTTTATCATTTGCAACTTATGAACAAATTAAAGCTTATGTTGAAACTCTTCCATTAAAACAAAGAAAATTAATTTATGAAAAGTTCGGTAAAAACCTAAGACAACAAAATAGTTTAGATAAACAATCTGAACAAGCCATCTATAGTATAGTAGCTAAAATGGTAAAAAGTTTTGATAAAGAAAAAGGTGAATTCAAACATCGTGAACTAAAGGTTGAAACCTTATATTCATTCTTAGGATTTTTCGGTCTAACTGAAGCAGAAGTAGATTTTAAATATCCATATCTTTCAAAAGATATTCAAAACCAAATCAAAAAACTATACGGTGAAGATTTCTGCACTTTACAAAGTATGAATCGTAACTATCAAGTTAGTATTCGTACTGCAATTAAAGATGCGTATGGAATAGATTCTCAAACCGGTAAAAGAAAAATTACTCCTCATAAATCATTACTAGAGCGTTTACCAGAAACAACTCTTGACATTGTTAATGAAATTATTAGTACTTATTCAAAAGAGTCTCAAGATTTACTCCATCAAAAATTTGGTGAAGATCTAACCGAGTGGAATCGTTTAGACTATATCGATGAATCTAGAATAAATAATTTTCTTAGTAGAATAAAAAAAGATTTAGCAAAGCGTGAAGCTAAAAAAGAAGTAGAACCACTTAAACCTAAAAGAAGTAAACCAGCAGTCTCATTCGAATTATATCTAAGAAGAAAAGGCGTACCTACTGAAGAAGTAATGAAAAGATATAATGATTTAAAACCAAGAGAAAAAGAAACAATCAAAACATTATTTGGTGAAGATTTATCAAGATATGACATAAGCAATGCCGATGAAAAAACAAAAAATCAATTTTATTACATTATTAATAAATTGAAAAATGGCAGTAAACTACCAGAACCAAATGAATCTATTTATGTAACATTTAATAGTTTCACTAAAGAAGAAATTAATAAAGCCTTATTATCATTAGCTCCAGAAACAAGAGAATTAGTTTATGCTTATCATGGTTATGATTTAGAAAATCCAATTTATGTTAAATTACCAAATACCATGAAGAAAACTATCATAAATATCATTTATCCAAGAATACGTTCTTTACTTCAAAATCCTGAACTAATTAAACAACCAGAAGAAAAAAAATTAGATTTAAATGAATTATTTAATTTAGCACAAGTTCTAGCTGCCAAGAATTTAAATAATACATTTACTAATAAAGAACTAATAATCTTTGCATTAAGAGTAGGTATAGTAGAAGATGGCCCATATAGTATAGAAAAAATATGTTTATTCTTTGACCTTACCGCAGAACAAATACAAACTATAACTCAAAAAGTTATGTCAAAATTTAAAGACAACTTTGACGAAATATATGACCTAATCATGTCATCACTATATAAATCACAAATTAAAGAATTAAAAGGGAATCAAATTAAACCAATAAACAGAGAGGAATAATAATATGGAACAAATTAAATCCATTATCAAAAAGTATATTGAAGATAACATTAAAGTAAGTTCTAGACCAAGTGAAAACTTAGAAAGTTTAACTAAAATCACAAATTATTTTTCTGATTTATTAAGAAGTACTCAAGATACTATTACTTATGAATTAATCGATGAAATACTTTTAGAAAACGATGTAGTAAATGCTTTACTTGCATCTATTATGAAAAAATATTTACCATACATAGAAGAAAACTCTTTAGAAAAATTATTTACCGATGAAATAACTTGCCAAGTAGTTGAAATATATTGTGATAAAAATAGTATTGATATCAACAAATTAGATTTATCTGAAAGTACTTCTCAAAGTGTTGAAAGCTATGTTGGTGAATCTCAAACCATGTTTTTTAATGAAATTAGACAGTATCGTTTATTAACTCCTGAAGAGACCAGAGACTTAATTATAAAAGCTCAAAATGGAAATATGACTGCTCGTGATGACTTAATCAATCATAATATTAGATTAATTATTTCTATTGCTAAAAAATTTAACTTACAAACCAATCAAATAACTATCGGTGATTTAATTCAAGAAGGAGTTTTCGGTTTAAGTAAAGCTATTGAAAAATTTGACATTAATAAAGGATATATGTTTTCAACTTATGCAACATGGTGGATTAAACAATCAATTAAAAGGTTTTTAAGTACTTCCACTTCAACCATTAGATATTCAGAAGATGTTAGAGGAAACTTTCGTAAATTAGATAAAGCTACCAAAATAATTCTAGATGAAACCGGACATAATCCAAGTATTTCTGAACTAGCAAAAGTATCAGGTTTAACTGAAAAACGAATTAAAGATTTAAAAACTATAGCTAGAGCAGATATTAGTCTAGATTCACCAGTAACGTCAGAAGATTCTGAAAGTAAATTATCAGACTTTATTGCCGATGAAGCTCCCGCAATAGAAGAAGAATTTATAAATGAAGATTTTAAAGAAGCTATTATTACAGCTTTATTTAATACAAAAATGCCAGAAAGAGAAAGACAAATCATTATTCATCGTTTTGGTCTTCTTGGACATCGTAAGAAAACTTTAGTCGAAGTAGGTGAAATGTTTAATGTGACTCGTGAAAGAATTAGACAACAAGAAGCTAAAGCTTTACGTCGATTAAAACATAATCGTGCCTTTATAGCTTTAAAAAATGTTAATGATGGTAATTTAGAAGAATATGATCCAAGCTTTTTAAATCGTTTAATAAGAACATATCGTTTAACTAAATATTTTCCAGCATACTCAAAATCAGAATTAAGTTTAGCAATCAAACAGTTAGATAAAGCTAGTCAAGACTTAATTAAAAAATATTATAATGAAGAATATATATTTAAAAAAGAAAATATCATTACTGAAGCAGATCAACATCATCTATCAAGATTAATATCTAGAATATTGCCGACAACCTTAAGACAATTAAGAGTTACTTCTGATCAAGCATCCAAAAAAGAATCAACTGGATTATTCCAAGAAATGTCAGACATTCCCAAACACCTAGTAGTAAACGCTATATTTACATTTCTTCCATCTGAAGATAAATCATTATTAAAAAAAGCTTATGGTTCTAAATTTAATGAAGACCATCTTGAAGATTTACTTCCTATTGAAAAAGAAATGTTAAAAAATATTATTCATTATGTTAGAAGTGAAGCTTTAACAATGTATAATTCCAAATCAAAAGAACAATACACTAGACAAGACATACCTATGTTAGAATTAACAAAGCTTCCTTCATTCGCAAAATTAAATTCAATTATTGGTACCAAGTTAATGCTTCTTCTTACCTTAAAAACTTTAAATAATGAAGATTTGTTTAAAGATGATGTTCAAAGCTTTACAGGAGAAGAAAAAACATTAATTCTAGCTAATAAAGATTTAGTTGCAGACTTTATTATTGAATTTCAAGAATTAATTCCTAAAATTAAACAAAACAAATCTAAAAGCATCAATTAGATGCTTTTTTTTATAAAATAGAATATAATTAATTTAGGTGATAATATGTACTCTAACTATGGAAAAGTATATAAAAAACAAGATTTATATGACTATAATACTTATAAAATCCATTCAATATGTGATTATCTTATAATAGTTGATAATGTTGTTAAACTAACTAATTTAATTAAATATTTAAAAGATAATAATAAAAAATATTTTATACTTGGTAATGGTTCTAATATAATTTTACCTGATCACTATAAAGGAGTCGTAATTAAGCCCGAATTTAAAGAAATAATTATTGATAAAAATAAAATAATCTCAGGGTCATCTAACTTATTAATAAACTTATCAAAAGAAGCAATTAATCATAATTTAACTGGTTTAGAATGGGCTAGTGGTATTCCTGGATCCTTAGGTGCATCAATTATTGGTAATGCTGGTGCATATAAAGATGAAATATCAAACTATATTACTGAACTAGAAGTTCTTGAAAATAATAAAGTTAAACTCCTAAAAAAGAATGACTTATCATTTTCTTATCGCTGCTCAAATTTAAAGACTAGAGATATAATTATTTTAAAAGCAACTTTAACTCTAAAACCAGGAACTAAAGAAGAATCTATAAACCTAGTTAAAGAACGTTTAGAAAAAAGATTAGCAACTCAGCCTCTAGAATATCCCTCAGCTGGCTCTGTCTTTAGAAACCCCGAAGGTTTATTTGCTGGTAAATTAATCGAAGATTTAGGTTTAAAAGGTTACAAAATAGGTGGTGCTCAAATATCAATTAAACATGCCAACTTCATCATTAATACTGGCAATGCCACTAGTAAAGATATTAAATCATTAATCAAACATATTACTAAAGAAGTAAAAAAACACTATAACATTGATTTAATCCTTGAACAACAAATAATCAAATAAGCACATAAGTGCTTTTTTTATTGAAGTAAACCACAAGTATGTTTAAAATAATATTCTTTATGGCAGAAAAGATAAATTTATCACAAATGAAACTATTGAATCAAAAGCTCAAGAATTCATCACTCTATATCAAGAAGAATTTAATGATATTTATTCATATCTTCAAAATGAACTAAATAACCAAATGTACTATTTAGAATGAAAAACTTATCTATTTATTAAAATATCAAACTTAAAGGACTTATCGTCCTTTTAATATACTTTAAACTTGACAAAAATATGAAAATGAGTATAATAAGAAAGCTATTTAAAAAAGGGGGAAATATTTATGGAAGAATTATTACGTGACCAAGAAATTTTAAATACCATCGCATCTTTAAATTCCAAAGAATTTGATGCCTTAAAAAGTACATTACCATATAATGAAAGATTTGCTTTAGATTTATATCTACATAATGATGTAATCGAAGAAGAACCATTACGTCGAGCTATCGAAGATTTATGTGAATTAATTAGTATTCTAAAAAATAATAATAAATCATATATATTAGAGTTAACCTTCAAAGAATTCTTTAAAGGTAAAAGTAATCGCGAGAAAGCTCTTGCAATTAAAGATATTAAAAGTATTATCAGCACCCTTCCATTAGAAGATGCTAGATTAATAAATTTATATTTACATAATGTTGAATTAGAAATATTGCTTTTAAAATTCAACATGAATATACCAACACTTTCTGATAAACTAAATAAAATAATCGAACAAATAACCTTTGAGTTATATCGCTTGCAAATGGAAAGATCATTTAATAAAAGTTCTGATTATAATTCAACAAGTATTCATGACGAATTCATGACTAAATATACACCAGCTGATATCTTAAGTGCAATGTGCACTTTACCAAAAGAAGAAGTAGAAATAATTTATAGTATGTATGATGGAGATATTTTCATGAGTGATACTAATAAATCATTAACATCTTTAACATATGACACAATTATTAAACCTAAATTAACTGGTACTTTATTAAAAAATAAAAAAGTTAAACCACAAGGTATGAAAATAGAAAAAAGGGATTAAATGGAAAATACAATTAAAAGACAAACCATTAAACAAACTGATTCAAAAGTATATAACAAAGTTATAAATGTTAGATATTTAGATGAATTAAAAGGAGAAGCAATTAAAAAAAGAATCTTAAGTGCTTTGTCAGCTGATTCATTATTTGCTATTGCTGCTTTAGAAAATGATTTAAATTGTAAAAATCAAGAAATAATTAATCTAACAACAGCTATGGAACAAATTGAATTTATTTTTAAAGCCATAACTGCTAACGTTTATAATCGTTTTACATCAGCTTTTGGATCACTATATAAAGATGAAATGGAACCAACTCAAAATTTAATTGCTCGAAGAATTTACGAAACATTATCATATTTTGGTGAAAAGCAAAAAAAATGCTTTATGATGTTCTATTGTGATAACTATTCAGTTGAAGAAATAGCTTACTTTTTAGAACAAACAAAAGAAGAAGTAAGAGATATATTAAGAAAAATTAAATTACATATCATGACTACAATAACATCTGAAAAAGAAAGAAATATGTTCTATAATTGTTGTGGCAGCATCCATAAAGTAGAGTCAATTTTTGATACATTAAAAGAATATAATAAAAGAGAAATCTTAGAAGGTATGCATTCATTAAGATCAGATGAAAAAGAAGTTATTTATGCCTTACATGGATATGATTTAGAAAACCCACAAACAGTACCATTAAATAGTTTATATCTATCAGAATATGAATTAATTATCTTGCCAAGATTACATGGCTTTATTGCTAAAGAAAAAGATATTAAAGATAAAAGCTTACATCTAAAGTAAGCTTTTCTTATATCTTGAAGAATTAAAAAGATACTGATATAATTAAAAGAGCTTAGGAAGTGTTAATATGAAACTTAAAAATAGTTATTTTTATACTTTAAGAGAAAACGCTAAAGATGAAGATTCAACTAGTGGTAATTTACTAGTTAGATCAGGTATGATCAAAAAAGTATCTAGTGGAATTTATATGTATTTACCACTAGGTCTTAAAGTATTAGATAATATTAAAAAAATAATTAAAGAAGAAATGGATAAGACTGGTGCAACTGAACTTTTAATGCCATCATTAATCCCAGAAGATATCTACGATGTATGTGGAAGAAATCAAGCCTTAGGTAGTTCAATGTTCCATTTAAAAGATCGTTATAATAAACCATATGTATTAGGTCCAACTCATGAAGAATTATTTACAATAGCTGCTAAATCAATGGTTAGAAGTTATAAAGATTTGCCATTTACTATCTATCAAGATGCACCTAAATATCGTGATGAAGCCAGACCTCGTTTTGGATTAATTAGAGTAAGAGAATTCTTTATGAAAGATGCTTATTCATTTGATAAAGATGAAGATGGATTAAGCGTATCTTACAAAAAAATGTATGATGCCTATAAGAATATCTTTGATCGTATTGGACTAAATTATGCCATCGTTAAAGCCGATACCGGAGTAATGGGTGGAAGCTTATCTGAAGAATTCCAAGCCATAACTGATATTGGTGAAGATGTTTTAGTTCTTTGTGATAAATGTGATTATGCTTCAAATATGGAAATTGCTACTCATAAAATAGAAACTAAAGAAGAACCTCAAAGAGATTTAGAACTAGTTGCAACTCCCAATGCAAAAACCATTGATGAAGTATGCCATTATCTAAATTTAGATGTTACTAAAAGTGTCAAGGCCCTTCTTATGAATATTAATGAAGAATTAGTTATCTTCTTCATTAGAGGAGACCGTGAACTTAACGAAACAAAAGTAACAAAATTATTAAATTGTGAGGAAGTATTATTCGCATCAGATGAATTAATTTCTAAATCAAATGCTGTTCCGGGATATACTGGTCCAATTAACTTAAATGGAGCTAAAATTATTATAGATGAAGAAGTTAAAACTATGACAAACTTTGTAGTAGGTGCTAACAAAGAAGGATACCACTATATAAATGCTAATTTAAGCGATTTTAACTATGATTTATGTGCCGACATCGTAAATGTTAAAGAAAATGATATATGCCCTAATTGTGGCGGAAAACTATATTTTAAAAAAGGTATCGAAGTAGGTAATACTTTTAAACTAGGAACAAAATATTCAGAAAAATTTGGTTTAACATACCTAGATGAAAATAATAAATCAAATCCAGTTGTTATGGGATGCTATGGAATAGGACCTGGAAGAATCTTAGCATCATTAGTTGAACAAAATAATGATGAAAAAGGGATAATCTTCCCTCTAAGTGTAGCACCATTTAAAGTATGTATTGCTGCATTAAATACTAAAGATGAAACATGTATGGAAATAGCAAATAAACTATATGACGAATTAAATAATGCTGGCATCGATACACTATTAGATGATCGTGATGAAAGACCAGGCATTAAATTTAATGATTTAGATTTACTAGGAATTCCAATTAGAATCACTTTAGGAAAGAAATTATCTGAAAACAAAGTAGAATTTAAATTAAGAAAAGAAACTGAAAGTATCGACTTAGACTTAAATGATGTAGTAAATCATATTAAGGAATACCTTCATGAAAATTAGTTATAAAACCAGAACAAAATTAGCCATCTTAGCCGCATTCTTAACTATTTTAGTTGGAATCGGCTTTGCATGTGCATTATATAAATTAGTAATGAGATGATAACATGTTAGATGAATATCGTAATAAAGAAGGATTTATAGATTTAAATAATACCCCATATACAGCCGATATCTCTGAAAGATTTAAACTTATAATAGATGGAGTAGGATATTATTTTAAATATACAACCCCTGAAATGCTTTACAATGAACTAATTGCTGAAGAACTAGCAAAAAAATTAAATATACCATGTGCCCACTATGACATCGGTAAAGTAAATGAAAGATATATAGTACTAAGTGAAGATTTTATCAAAGAAGGATATACCTTTACTCCAATGAGTGCCATTATCAAAGAACGTAAAAATAATAACTTAGAAGTTATTTGGGACCATTTAATGAAAATATATGATGATTATGACCTAGTTGCTAAACTAATGGATCAAATCGTAGATATCTTCTTATTTGATGTAGTAGCAGCAAATAGTGATAGACACTTCCATAACTATGGTATTCTATCAAACGGTAAAGAAACCAACATAACCCCAGTATTTGATAATGAAAGAATATTAGACGTAAGTAGATGCATTGAAGAACAAAGATATAACCTAGGAGTAGACTATAATTCAGATATGTTTAGATCACCTAAAAACACTCTAAATAAGTTTTTGGCTTACTCAGATAAAAGCTATACCCAAAGATTAAAAAACATGCTATGGGCAATCACCCCAGAAAGTGTTGATGACATCCTAACTAAAGTAGAACAAAAAATAAAAACAAAACTACCAGAAACTACTAAAAAAGCTGTAAAAGAAAAATTCCAAAAAAATCTTCAAATGATTGAAAAAAGCATCAAATACACAGAAAGTAAACAATTATAATGACTGAATACAGTCATTTTTTTTATAAAAAAGCTAATTTATTAGCCTTGACCAAAATTAGTATTTTATTATACAATTAAATAGAAAAATAGGAGTGATTTATTAACCATGAGTAAAAAACAGAAACTAATATTGTTAACGATAACTTTGTCATTAATCCTTCTATCAGTAGGACTATCTTTTGCGTTCTTTACAAGCATAAGTAATAATGAATCAGCATCAACCCTTTATGCAAAAGGTGGAACCATGAATATTAAATATGCTAATGGTTCGGGCAATATTGCCATGGAAAATATCTATCCAAGAGAAAAAGAATGGGCAACTAAAACCTTTACTGTAACTGGTAACAATACCACCAAATTAGAAATGAATTATAGATTGTATTTATTTATTTCAAAAAATACTTTTAATTTTGGCGATTTAACGTATTCAATAAGTGGAACAACGACTAATTCAGCTGATACTTTGATAAGTAAAGATAATCAACCAATGCCGAGTGGAGGGCAAATACTTATGGGAGCCGGTATTTTTAAATCAAAAACATCAACTCATTCATATAACTTAAGAATATTTTATAAGGAAACTGGCGACAACCAAAATAATGGACAAGACAAAAGCTTTGCAGGATATGTAAAAATAGATTCAGGAAGCGTACATGATTATGATGCTTTAACAAATGTTAGTTCAGATTCAAAAAGTCCTGCATTTAATGGGCCTATTGCCAGGGAAGAAGTAGAAGAAATAACATTTAATAATACAAACATTGTCCCCAGTAATGCACTAGCTTCATGGGATGCGAGTGAAAAGCAAAATGGAAGTATTATGGCTTATACATTAGATGAAGATAATGATGATTTATATGAATTATATATTGGTCAAATCGGAGGTGTAGTAGCAAATCCAAATTCTTCTTCATTATTCGCAAGATTTTCAAAACTTAAAACTCTTAATTTAAATAATCTTGATACAACGAAAGTAACTAACATGTCAGGTATGTTTGCTTATAATACTGCAACAGAAATTAAAGGACTTGATAAATTTAATACAAGTAACGTTACCAGTATGTGGCAAATGTTTTTTTATAGTAAAGCAACAACATTGAATTTAAGCAGTTTTGACACCTCAAAAGTAACTTCTATGTCATCTATGTTTGATCAGTGTGAAGCAACTAGTTTAGATTTAAACTCATTTGACACATCTAAAGTAACAAGTATGTATAGTATGTTTGCTTGGAGTGACGCAACAGAAATCAAAGGACTTGATAAATTTAATACCTCAAATGTAACTAATATGGGAAATATGTTTTTTAGAAGTGCTGCAACAGAAATCAAAGGTCTTAATAAATTTAATACCTCAAAAGTAACCAATATGAGATATATGTTTTTTAATATTAAAGCAACAACATTGAATTTAAGCAGTTTTGCCACCTCAAAAGTAACAGATATGTCATATATGTTTCAAGATAGTAAAGTGACTAGTTTAGATTTAAGCTCATTCGATACAAGTAATGTCACAGATATGAATAAAATGTTCTATCGTAGTTCAGCAACTATCGGTTATGCCAGAACTCAAGAAGATGCAGATAAATTTAATTCAAGCTCTGATAAGCCATCTGGGTTAAATTTCATTGTTAAATCATAAATTAAGTTCAGAATTTCTGAACTTTTTTTGTAAAGTTAAATAAATGTATTGTCTATTTTCTATGTTTAAAATATAATTATATTAAGATAGGAGAGTTTATATGAAAAATATAAAAAATAAAAATACTATAATTATTATTGCATCTGTTGTAGTAGGGTTAATTCTTATCTTTATTTTAATTAATTCTTCAACTAAAGATAATGTTAAGATAAGAAAAGATGAAACTGCTAATATTGTTTTAGAAGATTATAAAACAACATATTTTAATATTAAAAAACCAGTAGGCTGGAAGGTAGACACTATAGGTGATTCTATTCACTATACTATAAAAGTTTATAATCCTGAAAAACCAACATATCAATTTTTCTTTAATTTAAAAACTGAAGGATACAATAAATCTGAAGATGCTAAAAACTGGCAAAAAAAATATTATCCTAACGATATGTTTGCTAAGGCTGCCGTAATCGCTGATAAAACTACGGAAGGATTTTATAAGATTTTTAATGAATTAGGTCCTCTAAATAATACAGCAGCTTTTACATTTCCAACTTTAACTGATTTTAAAGTAGTTGATAAATTAGGTGCTGGTATCTTTGGCGGTGATGTTTTAAGAGCAACTTTTAAAGATGCAGATGGTAAAGAAGCAGAAGGATTATTTACTGCTTATGTATATGATGCTGGTCCTTATTATGTAAATGAAAATATAATGTCAGGTAAAAAGATAGATATCTATTATTTAAGTGTTTATGATGCTATTTTCTATACTGCACCTAAAGATGAACTAATCAATTGGGAAGAAACTTTGAATGCTATTTCTGGCTCACTAGAATTCACTGATGCATTCATTAGTTCATTTAATAGTGCTCAAGATGCTGTTATGAAAAACTTCCAAAGTGTTAGAAGTATCTGTAATCAAATTTCCGATGGTATTATGGATTCATGGAATAAAAGAAGTACATCTTATGACATTATGAGTCAAAAACAAAGTGATGCGACATTAGGCTATGAAAGAGTATATAACACTGATACTGGTGAAATTTATAAAGCTTATAATGGCTTTACTGATGACTATGATGGCAAAAAATATAAAGCAATAACTGAAGATATGTATACTAAGAAAACTAGTGGTTGGATAGAAAAATAGGTAAGTATGAAAAATAAAAAATTATTATATATTATAATTGGTTTAGTCTTAATTGTCGGAATTATTTTATTTATTATTTTTAATAGTCATAAACCAGAACTTAATGAAGAACCTAAAAATGATACATTAGTAACTGAACTTCAAAGAAATACTAAAAAGAAATATGATTTAAAATTTAAAGGTGGAGAAGTCTTAAACGAAAATACTAGCTTTAGAGATTATGCTTTTATTTCTGATAACAAAATTTATATTTATAATCCAGAAAATTTAAAAAAGAATGAAATAAGCTATACAAAAGTTTATGATCTTCCTAGTGATATTAAAGTAATGAATATAAGACCAGGATATGGCGCTGATATTAATTTTATTGATTATAATGATATCCAATACACCTTACATGATGATAATATTGATAATAAAATATCAATAGGTTATTCAAGCTTTACTAACGCTAAATATGTTTTAAGTGATTACCTTAAATGGACATATTCAACAGAATTTTTAGGAAAGAAAATTGACTATGATTTTATGTCTAACTATGTTTATGCCAAAGATGATAAGTTATATGCTATTATTTATGGTAATGAAAGATACCCACAAATTGAACCAATAAGTGGTAACTATGAAAATGAAAAAGTAGTTAGGATTTATAATGAAAGAATTTTAAAAACTGATAAAGGATATTATGAAATTGTTAAATATTTCGATAAAGAACTAAATAAATACGTATATTTAACTTTAAGAATAAAATTATTATCTAAATATTATGATGAAGTTCTAACATTCACTTATAAATATGTCATTTTAAAAGATTATACTTTAATTCCATTAACAGACATTATAGTTAGAAATCCTGCTTATCAAGAAGATTATTTTATTATCTCAGTAGAAGGTAAACCAGAAACATTAGAAGAATAGATTTAAGTCTATTCTTTTTTATATTGTACCACAAACGGTACAATATAAATTTTAAAGGAAATAATCAAATTATCGTTAATATAAATAATATAAGACATCATTCGACAAATAAATTAACTAATTTATTTTATAGTATTTTTGGTGATGATATGAAAAAGATAATACCTTATATTTTAGCTATTTTATTTGGAGCAGGAATGGGCGTTTTAGTTTTTGATCGAAATCTTCCTACTAGTGTTAAACATAAAGAAATAAATGCGACTGGATTCCAAGTTGGAGTATTTACTAATATCGATGCTGCTAAAACATATCGTAATAAATATCCTAATGCTATTATTGTAGCTGATGATGATGTCTACAGAGTATTTTATAGTATCTTAACAGATAATACGGTTATTGAAAAAATGCGTAATTACTTAAACACTCAAAAAATCTCTTACTTTGAAAAAGATATTACTGTAAGTGATAAAGGCTTAATTACTGCTTTAAATGATTATGAAAGTGTCATGAAAGAAGCAAGTACGAAAACCTTTAAAAGCATCAATGATTTAATCTTAGAAAGTTATGGTGAAAAGATATGAATTTAAAGAAGTTTCCTGATTCAGAAAAACCTCGTGAAAGATTAATTAAATATGGTGCTGAAAACTTAAGTAATACTGACTTAATATCTATCTTAATTGGGACAGGTACTAAAAACTGTAATGTTAAAGAATTAAGTTCTATTATTTTATCTAAAATTAATAGTATTGAAAGTTTAGATGAATTAACTATCGCTGAATTAACATCTATTAAAGGTCTAGGTAAAGCTAAAGCCTTAACTATAATGGCTGCTATTGAATTAGGTAAAAGAGTTCTAAGTAAAAGTATTAATGAACGCCTACTTATTAATAATGCAAAAACTATTAATGAATATTTTTCTAGTATTATTTCTTATTCTAAACAGGAAGAATTATTAGTTATTTTAATCGATAATAAGAAACGTTTAATAAGTTATAAGAAAATGTACAAAGGAACTAGTAATGCTTCTTATGCAAGCCCTAAAGAAATATTTAACTATGCAATTAGAGAAGGTGCAGATGCTTTAGTTATTATGCATAATCATCCTTCAGGAATTGTGACTCCAAGTAACGCTGATAAAATGCTTACTAACAGTATTATTGAAACTGGGAAAGTTATTGGAATTCCCTTATTAGATCATATTATAACTAATGGTAAAGAATATTATAGTTTTTTTGATAATGAGGTTACTAATGAAGTATAATTACTTATCATTTATAGTTCTTTTTTTAATTATAATTTTAAAAGAACCAATCATGCAAAATATCAATAATCTTATGTATATAAGAAATAATAATTTAGAAATAAAAACTTTAAAAAATCAAAATAAAGAATTAGAAAAAGAATATCAAGAACTATTAACTTTTAAAAATAATATTAAATTAGATAATAATTTTACTATAACTAATACTTTAAAAACTAATTATGACTTTAATAAATTAAATATAAATGGAAAATATAACCTAAACGATGAAGTAGTTAATGAAAATGGTTTAATTGGTATAATAACTAAAACTAATCATAACTTTAGTGAAATGACTTATCTTTATAATACTAATCTAACTATTAAAATAGATAATATTACTGGTAAAATTATTAGTAAAGATCAAAATAATAATTTAATAATAGGGGAACTTTCTAATCATAATAATATCAATATTAATGATAATGTTTATAGTTTATATAATACTTATATTGGTAAAGTTATTAAAATTAACTATGAAGTATTAGATACAACTATTTTAGCTGAAACTCCTAACCCCCGAAACATTAACTATGTTGCAGTTATAAGTAGGTAATTATGATTATAGATTTTATAACTTATAATTATACTAATATCTTATTATTTACAGTCTTACTTAATATTTTTAATTTAAATAATAAAAGATTATATTTTATCTTATTAATAGATATTTTAATTAATGGTATTCCTTTTATAACTATTATTTTAATATTATTATATTTCTTTAATTTAAAAGTATTTAATTACTTAAATAATAATTTTCTTAATAAATATTTATTATTAATAATTTATTATTTTATTTTTGGAATAATTATCTATAGTATCTTTAATAAATTTAATTTATATATTATTAAATTATTAATAAGTAATCTTTTCTATAACTTATTATATTTTTATATAGGTCTAAAATATCTTGAAAATAAATATAGTTAAGTAGGTGAAACATGAAAGAAAAAAGATATATAAAATCATTTTTTATTAGAGTATTAATCTGTATAGTTTTATTTTTAATAACATCTATTTTTGTTAATTATAGTAATTCTAATTTATTATTATTTAAAAATCATGTTTATGATAAAAGTTTTAATTTTAGTAAAATAACTAATATTTATAATAAGTATTTTGGTAAAGTATTGCCTGCTGATGAAAAAATTATTAATGCAAGTCATAATACTAATTATTCTAATTATAATACTTATAAAGATGGAGCAGTTATTAATGATATAACTACTGTTTATCCATTTAAAAGTGGTATAGTTGTTTTTATTGGAGATAAAGAAGAATATGGTCAAACTATAATTATTCAAGGTATGGATGGTATTGATTATTGGTACTCTAATGTTGAAAATATCAATGTTAAATTATATGACTATATTGAATCAGATAATATTATTGCTACCGCTAAAGATAATAAATTATATGTTTTATTTATGAAAGATGGAAAATTCTTAAATTATGAAGAATATATTTAAAATTAATATAATTACTTATTTATTATTATTAAGTATTTTATTATGTGGTTATTTTAATTACTTACTAATTATAAGTTTAATTTTAATTATTCATGATCTAGGACATATCGTTTTTTTAAAATTATTTAAAATTAAAATAAGCACCATCATAATACTTCCTTTTGGAAGTATTATTAATTCTGATTTAAAACTAAATACTGAAAGTTATAAAATATTTATTATAAGTATTGCCGGTATTTTATTTCAGTTATTTTTATCTGTCATCATGAATTACCTAAATACTTATGGTTTTGTTAATAATATAAGTATTAATATTTTTAATTATTATAATAAATTAATTATTATTTTTAATTTATTTCCAATCGTATCTTTAGATGGATCTAAAATACTTAAAAGTGGAGTAGAATGTATCTTTAAATATTTAACAACTATTAAAATCATAAATATAATAAGTATCATATCTTTAATATATTTAATTATTAATAATTTAAATAATTTTAGTATTATTATAATTATCATCTATTTACTTACAAAGATTATTGAAAACATTAGAAACACTAATTATATTTATCATAATTTCTTAATTGAAAGAACTCTTTATCATGTTAAACATAAAAAAATAAAATATCTTAATAATATTAATAGTTTATATAAGAATAGATATAATTTTATTAATAATATTCCGGAAGAAAAGTACTTAAAAACACATATATTTCCTAATATTAATTGACTTTTAGGTATTTCTTTGTTATTATCTTATTGTTTGTAATTAATTTATAAACCGCACTAAAAAGGTTAAAAGTTAGTTTTTACTACACCTTAAAGGCGTGTCCTAAATATTAGATGGGAGGAAAGATTAATGAAAGCTATATTTGT
>OJAW01000200.1_pt1 | contig 46016 bp, 41 predicted proteins | sample 1589151 | NCBI WGS metagenome assembly OJAW01 (sample SAMN03283290) | human gut metagenome | biome: human-associated habitat; material: feces | host: Homo sapiens | place: Peru | collected 2012
TTAAGAAAGACATTACCAAGTAGTAACATAATTGTTAAAACTATAACAAATATAACACTTTGTAATTTATATAACTTTACGTTTCTAAAACCTAATAATAAATAATCTTTTATTTTCATAATAACTCCTATTCTAACTAAATAATAACATGACTTTGATAATAAAACAAGACAATTTTAACTCTGGCAGTGAAAAAGTGTGATTTTTAAGAGACTGCTGAAAAAGTGGTCTTTTTCTCCATAGTAAAATTTTCATAATTTTAAAATCCCAAATTTTTGTCGTATACAAATAAAAAGTGGTGATTAATATATATGATACCCCCAATTCTAACTATAAAAGTGGAAAATAAAAAAACTAAGATTTTTCTTTTTAGAAATTTTCTTAGTTTTTTATTTCTCACTGTAATAATTAAAATTAATTATATTCCCATTTTTGAAGTATATTTTGTTAAAAATAGGGATTTGAATTTTATAAAATGTTTGGAGTAAAGTAAAAGACTACTTTTTCAGCAATCTCGCATTTTTTGCTTTTTCTCTAATTATCAGCTAATATTATTTGACCATCTTTTATTGATATATTAGGAAAACTTGCATCAGTAAGCATTATATTTCTAAGTGGTGCTGTTGGGTTTGCTATCTCAACAGTTTGAGTTGGTGTAGTCATAATAATAGATTTTACAGAATCATCAAATGTATGTCCTCCATCGCTTGTTATCTGTTTATAATATATTTCAGTACTATCTGTTGGAGCAAACGGAACATTATTAAACACTGCATTTCCATCATGATCAGTTGTTGCTTCTAATCCTGTTATAGTACCTGTACTATCTGTTCTTATAAATTTTGCTCCTATAATTTGTACACCACTAACAGGATCCCCCGTATCAGTTACATGCAAAGTCAAGGTTCCTTTCGCACTTATTGTAAAAGCATAATCATTCGTGCCTTCTATTATGGTTACCTTTTTGGGATCTAAAGTAGAAACATCATACCCCCCAACTACTGCTGTTGCATTATATGTTCCATTAACTAACTCTATACTTCCTTTCCCATTAGTTATTGGGATTGTATGTCTTGCCATATTATCATTTCCCCTCCTTTTATTCTTATATTTGGATAATTAGCATCCATTAACCTTATTGTAATAAGATGTTTTTTACTATTTGGATTATTACTACCAATGTTTATACAATAAGTTTCATTTTTCTTTGCAATTAAAGGCACTATAAACTTATTACTTTTAGAAGTAATGATTAATTTGTAGACTTCTCGATCACAAATAGGTATTCTGATCTTACCAATTTCTTCCAAAGAAGATTCAAAAACAACTATATTACATTTATTTTTTAAAATAAGTTTAGCTTTTGGTATATTTATACCATCACACAATTTTATATAGATATAATCTTTTTGCATATATCACCTCATCACAATATTTTTTGATATTCTTATCTAAAGGTATCATTCTTCTACACTCCATATTACAACAGTAGAATAATCTTCATCTTCCAGTAAATCTTTACTTGGTTTTAGAAATAATCCCTTATCGGTTGAGAATGTAACATTACTTACACTCACATTTCCTCCACTATCAAGCGATTCATATACTAATTTTTTATTTGTTTTCAAAATGATTTCTTCATTATCAAACTTTTTAAAAAATAATGAATCTATCAACACTTTACCATTCTCTTCTATCAATGGATTTATAAAATTTATATACAATTTCCAATTAGAACTATTAATTCTACTATCTACAACAGTTATAACTGTTGTATTTTTTTTAGATAAAATTATTGGATTAGTAGAAGTTGGAACAATGTTAAAAGGAATATTCTCTGTTACTTTTAATATTGTTAATTCACCTGTAAAAGGTGTTATTACTTTTCTTTCAGCAAAAGAGCTATTTAAACAAGACGTTATTTTAATTCTTGTATTATCTAAAATGGCAGAATCAATTTTTGCTTCAAATAAGCCATTTTCATCCGCTGTGGCTGTTAAACTCTTATTATTGTATTCTATTTTTATGTTCGAATATGGTATAGTGTGTCCCGAAATAGCATCTATAGCATCTGTAATAGGATGAACATTTATTTTTAACATTCCTATTGTTAATATTTTTATATTCTGAAATGAAAAATTATTTATATCCGGCAATGAGTTTAACTCTGTCTGTGTAAAATTATGTGATGAAATAGTGGTACTATCTTTATTTAAAACGCCAATCATTTCAACGGGATACTTTTCTTTATACCAATAAAAAGCAGGTGTATCATCAATGGTACAAGCAGAGGTATAATCAAGAGCATATATCCACATATTTATTCTCGTAAATTTGAATATAAAATCAACAGGATTATTTGTATATACTACACTAGCATTTTTGGTATAAATATTTACATATTTTGGATTATCTAATATAAACTTTTGATTTGTACCTTTAAAATATATATTATAGTTATCAGATGGTGTGGACATATATGTATTAAGCACTGCAACACTTGCCCCTTCTTTAACCACAAAATCTCCAAACACATTCCACATTGGAACTCTTTGATGTCCATTTTCAATAAAAGTAAAGTTTGCCATCTTTTCAACTAGTACATTTCTGGCACCATGCGTTGTGGTTTTAGCGAATCCATTACCAGTAGTTAAAAGAAATTCAGCACCATGTTCTACCGTTAGATCCGTTCTATTCGTGCCATTCATAAATTCTCTATCTGTTGTTACACTTACTTTACTATTTGACATAATTTTAACAAAAGATGGTATAACATCATTAAAGAAAAGAACTGTATTAGTATTTGATGTGCTTGTTATTGTTGTATTGCCATCTATTATAATTCTATTGGAATCACAAACTCTTTGTGCTGGAACACTATTAGTATCTTTTACTTCTATTATAGAATCAACAATTTTAGTAGTTCCGTAATAGTTTTGTGAAAGTTCTATTCCACTAAAATTTATATTATTGTACTCTACAACTACATTAGAATAGTTGGGATGAGAAGGAACATAAATAACTCCATAACCATGCGAAGATATTATATTCATATTCTTTAATATAATTCTTTTATTAGTTGTACTTGCCTTTATAGCTGTTGCTTCTGAACTTAAATTATTTGTATAAGTATATTTTGTATTATTATAAGTTCCATCAATTATTATTTTATTTTTATTACTATTTATAACAAATCCACTTGTTGCTGTAATATCATTTCCTAAATAAATATAGTTATAATTATTATCTTCACTTACTGCTTGTTTTAATTCATCACTCGTCATTACAATAACTGTATTATTATCTATTACTTGAATATTATCACCCTCCTTTGTAATAATTTATGATGAAAACAAAAAATGTAATAATTAATTCATACAGTTTAAAGAAAAAAGAATAGTTTTCCTATTCTTAATGTATTTTTGTAACACTTAGCATTGCATTAGTGCTTCCATTAAATCTCATATTAACGGTTTTTGATGTCTTAACGTTTAGTGTTATAAGATCATTTGGCTGTAAAGAACAAATAGTTGAACCACTTATACTATTAATTATTTGAGCACTAAATTCACTCGTTGCACTCGTTGCTGGTTGTAAAATATTATTTGCTCTAACAGACATAGTTATAGAGCACTCTTCATTGGTTGCACCGCATAGCAAATATGAAACTAAATAAACACCACTTTCTTTTATTTTAATAGAATTATCATCTGGATATTCTGTAAGAAATGCCGTACCTTTTTCTGGTAAGGGAATTATTGTATCTGTTGCTTGAGGTAAATTTATTTGAGTGTCAGTCATTGAATATCTAATTCCATAAGAAGATGTAAAAGATGTTCCTGGAGGACCAGCAGGACCTTGTGGACCTCTTTCTCCAACATCTCCTTTATCTCCCTTTGGAATAAAAAATGCCAAATGATGCACCCAGTTTTCAAAAGTATCCATAACAGTAGCTGACTCTCCAGCTTCTAAAGTTTCTGTTTCATCTATAGTGATATGCTCTGTTCTTCCTATTTCCCCTGGCATTCCTCTTGGTCCAATATCACCTTGTTCACCTTTTTCACCCCTCGGTATTTTAAAATCCAAAACTACATCTACTGGTGTTCCAGTATTTATTACTTCTGCTTCTTCATTTGGTTCTATTGTTTCTACGTTCCCAATTTGAATAGTTGATGGTCCTGGATCGCCTTTTTCTCCTTTAATTCCTTGTGGTCCTATATTACCTTGTTCTCCCTTTGGACCAGGTATTCCTTGTGGTCCAATTTTTCCTTCTATTCCCTGTATTCCTTTAGGTATTTTAAAATGCAAAATTACATCTTCGTTTGTTCCAACATTTTCTACCTTAGCATCTTCAAATGATTCTACAGTCTCTGTAAAACCAACCTCAATGCTTGCCGGTCCTGGTAACCCTCTTTCTCCCTGTGGACCAATATCACCTTTATCTCCTTTTGGTCCTTGCACATAGCAAAATCTATATTTATTTTGTTCTTCTTGAATTCTTTTTCTTATTTTTTCGTAACCATTATTACAATTACAATTATTATGCACGAATATCTCTCCTTTCTTTTACTATCAACCACTAAAATATATTTTTTTATATATTTTAATTTATGATAAAGAAAGCATAATGTGTAGTTAATTAGTGCATAAAAAATAATCAATCAACATGTAACTGCTTATTCATTCATATTTAATGATTCTATAATAAATAGTTAGGTGAAGAAAATCACTAACACTATTTATGGTATAAAAAATAGTTACTTATCAGAAATCCATGATATTATTTCATAATGCAATCAAAAATATCAAGTTTTTTTATTGCCTTTAATAGTCATTGTATCACAAACTTCCATAGCAGAAATACAACAAATCAATCCTTCTTTAACAGGATTATCATTAAATATTTTTCTTGCTATTTCATCTTTACTAACTTTTGATGACATAATAAATTCAGTTGGTCTATTTTGTTCTTTAACAAGTTTTTCAATATTAGTATATAAAGAACTAGTATGTTCTTCAGCAAACTTATTAAAATCAACTAAATTGCAGTTATTTTGAATCATATAATATAAAAACTGATAGCAGTTATTTAACTGTCTAGAGTAACCATTTATGATAATTCTATCAAAACCTGTTAAAATACCCCTGATTTTTTCGCTATATTTTTCTATAATATTCATTGCAAATCACTTCTAAACAATGTCACTGCTCTGGAAGGAAATCTATTAATAATAGACGTAGCTTCTGAATTCGTTTTTTTGATAGTTATTATACTATTTTAGCAAACGTTTGAAAAGTGATTTGTATAAAAATAATCAAGAAGTTTTTCTTGATTATTTTTAATTTTTAGGTTGCGGACATAGTATGCGGCATGATATAATTATATATGTATTATGAAAGGAGCGATAAAAATGAATATGGAAAATTTAGAAAATGAAAATGTTTTAGAAAAATATGGTAGGGATATAACTAAAAATGCCCAAGATGGAAAAACAGACCCTGTTATAGGGAGAGATGAAGAAATCAGAAGTATTACTAGAATATTATCAAGAAAAACTAAAAATAACCCTGTTCTAATTGGTGAAGCAGGAGTTGGTAAAACTGCCATAGTTGAGGGATTAGCACAAAGAATTGTTGCAGGAGATGTTCCTAATAATCTTAAAGATAAAACTATTTGGGAGTTAGACCTAGCGGCATTAGTCGCTGGTGCTAAATATCGTGGTGAATTCGAAGAAAGATTAAAAAAAGTAATTGATGAAGTTAAAAAATCTGAAGGTAATATCATTATGTTTATTGATGAAATTCATATGATTGTAGGTAATAATGCCGAAGGCGCAATGGATGTTGGTAATATTTTAAAACCTGCACTTGCAAGAAGTGAAATTCATTGTATTGGTGCTACTACTTTAAATGAATATAGGAAATATATTGAAAAGGATTCAGCACTAGAAAGAAGATTTCAAAAAGTAATAGTTAATGCCCCAACAGTTACTGATACAATAACCATTTTAAGGGGATTAAAAAATAAATTTGAATTGTATCACGGAGTAAGTATTAAAGATAGAGCGTTAATTGCGGCAGCAACTTTATCTGATAGATATATAACAGATAGATTTTTACCTGATAAAGCAATAGATTTAATTGATGAAGCGTGTGCTACAATTAAGGTACAAATGGAATCAGTTCCTATTAAACTAGATACTTTAACTAGAAATATTATGCAACTAGAAATAGAAAAAGAAGCATTAAAAAAAGAAAAAGATGAAATTAGTGTTAATAGATTAAATACTATAAATACTGAACTAGTAAAATTAATGGAAGAAGAAAATGCTTTAAGAATTAAATGGGAAAATGAAAAGAATATTAATACTAAAATTAAGGAAAAGAAAGAAGAATTAGATAAGGCAAGATTTAAGTTATCTACTTATGAAAATAATTATGATTTGGAAAATGCTGCTAAATATGCTCATGGTATTATTCCTAATCTTGAAAAAGAACTTAGTTTATTACAACTAGATAACAAGTCAGATATTTTATCAGATACTGTTGATGAAGAAGATATTGCCAAGATAATATCTAAATGGACTAATATTCCTATTTCTAAATTAGTAGGTTCTGAAAGAGATAAGTTATTAAATCTTGAAGAAAATATGAAAAAAAGAGTAAAGGGACAAGACCAAGCAATTAAATTAGTAACTGAAGCAATAATAAGAGCAAGAAGTGGTATTAAAGACCCAACTAAACCTATAGGTTCATTTATCTTTCTTGGTCCAACTGGTGTAGGTAAAACGGAAATTGCCAAAACATTAGCATTTGAACTATTTGATGATGAAAAACATATGATAAGATTTGATATGAGTGAATATATGGAAAGTCATTCAGTTGCTAAATTGATAGGTTCTCCTCCAGGATATGTTGGTTATGATGAAGCAGGACAATTAACTGAAAAAGTAAGAAGAAATCCTTATTCAATAATCTTATTTGATGAAATAGAAAAAGCACATAAGGATGTACTTAACATTCTACTTCAAATACTAGATGATGGAAGAATAACTGATAATCACGGTAAATTAATTGATTTTAAAAATACTATTATTATTATGACATCAAATATTGGTAGTGATTTAATTTTGGAAGGTCAAAAAGATAAAGTAACTGATGAGTTAAAGCATTACTTTAAACCTGAATTTATTAATAGGGTTGATGAAATAATTACATTTAATTTCTTAACTAAAGATATAATAAAGGAAATAGTAATTAAATCAATTAAGGAAATAGAAACTAGATTATCTAATATTAAAGTAAATATTACTGATAATGCTATTAATTATATAATAGATAACGCTTATGATATTAATTATGGTGCTAGACCAATAAAAAGATATATTCAAAGAAATATTGAAACTTTAATAGCAAATAATATAATTAAGGAAAATATTCATCCAAATTCTATTATAACAATTGATGTAAATGATAATGAATTTACTATAAAATAAAAAATAAAGAGTTACTTTTTTGGTGACTCTTTTCTTATAACTTCATAACTAAATCTTTAAATTTAATACCTCTATCAGCAAAATTCTTAAACATATCGAAACTTGCTGAAGCGGGACTAAATAAAACTACTTCCCCACTTTTAGAGACTTTTTTAGCGGTATTAACAACTTCTTCTAAACTATCACACTTATATATTTCTATATCTTTACCTATTTCTTTATTTAGATTAGTAACTGCATTATATATTTTTTCTTTAGTGTCTCCAAGTAATATTAATTTACTAACTTTATCTAAAATAGGTTTAGCAAGTGGTGTGTAATCTAGATGTTTGTCATAACCTCCTGCTATTAAAACGATATCTTCATCATATGAATTAAGTCCAGCAATTGTACGAGTTGGTGAACTACTAACTGAATCGTTATACCATTTAACTCCATCTATTTCTCTAACAAATTCTAGTCTATGCTCTACTCCATTAAATTCTTTTATTGCAGAGATGCTTTTATCTAAATCAATTAAATCTATTATTGCAGTTAATGCACTACAGATATTTTCTAAATTATGAATTCCTCTTAATTTTATATCATATTTATTTAATATTTTTTTATCTTTATAGAATATATCTACTCCATCTGTGTAAAAATAATTTGTTTTTTTACTTCTTGAAAAATATCTAGTTTCTCCTTTTGAAACAAATTTATTAACAATGTCATTATCTGCATTAACAACTAATATAGAATTATTATCTTGATATTTAAAGATATTTTTTTTAGCATCTATATACTCGTTAAAGTCTTTATGAATGTCTAAATGATTTTCAGCAATATTAGTAACAACTGCAATATTAGGACTAACATTCATATCCATAAGTTGAAAACTAGATAATTCTAGAATAACGATATCTTCTTTCTTCATATCTTTAATTTTGGTAAATAAAGGTGTGCCTATATTACCACCAAGAAAGGTATTATATCCATTAGATTTCAATATTTCATTAATTAAGGTTGTAGTTGTTGTTTTTCCATCACTACCAGTAATACCTATTGTTAAACTTGGAGTTAATTTTAAAACTTCCATAACTTCTGAAGTAATTATACTACCATTTTCTTTTGCTTTTACTAATTCACTTTTGGTAGGTAAACAAGAAGGACTTCTGAAAATAATATCAAATCCTACTAAATTATCTAAATAAGATTCACCAGTAAAATATTTAAATTTATAATTATCTAATTTCTTTTTAATATTACTATCTAATTCTTTATTATTAAAAATAGTAACATCACAAGATAAATCATATAAATAATCTACTAAAGGAATATTACTAACTCCCATACCAATAATAGCAATACGACTATTTTTTAATTTATCATTATATAATTCTATTTTATTCATCTTTATCACCTTTGTCTTCTATATTTACAACAGGAATATCTATAATATCCTCTTCTTTTCTAAAACATATATCCATAAACTTGCAATATTTGCAACCAATAAGTTCATTTTTTTGTCTTTTGGGATTAATATCAAACTTACATTCTAATATATCATTAGCATTTTCTTTTATTTTGTTATCAATAATTTTATTAATTTCTTCGATTTTATCGTCATCAAGAACTTTTGAATAATTAGCAAATCCTTTACTAGTAACTTTTAAAGATTTAACAACTTGACTGTCTTCATAACTATCATCAAATTCTCTTAAGATATTAGTATCACTATTTGAGTAACCTGCTAATTTTAGATTATCTTCTTTTAGTTTTAAGTAACTATGTTTATTATCTTTGTTAATTTCGTTATTAAGTATTTTTTGGAGATAAAATCCTGCAATTTTAACATTTTTTAATTTATTGCTATTCTTAACTAAATATAGATATATTGGTAATTGCATATCAAGTCCATATACTATATTATTTAAATTAATATTAGGGTTCCCTGTTTTATAATCTATTATTGCTACGATTACTTTATCAGGATATTCTTTATATAAGATTTTATCAACTATTCCCATAAAATTAACTGTTATATTACCAGAGATATTAGTATATATTTTTTCTTCGTATAAGTGTTTATCTAGGTTACTATAACTAAGTTGTTTTTTTATGGTTTTAATAATAAATACTAGTTCATTTTTTAGTTTATCCAAGAAAAACTTTTCTTTATTATTAAATTCTCTACCTATTTTTTGGATACTTTGGTTATAACAAATATCTATATCAAAGTCATCATCTGAAATATGAGATAAAACATCATGAAATATACTACCAATATTTGCCATAAATTCATCTTCGTATAAACTTATATTTAAGATGTTAGATAAGTAATATCTAAAAGAACATTTATTATAATTATCTAGACTACTATAAGAAAGGAGTAGTTTATTATTTATAAATTGATATAAGTTATCTTTATTAATTTTAGTATATCTATTATCAAAACTTTTATAGTTAACATCATAATTATTATATAAAAGTCCTAGGTCTTCATTAATGATACCATATTTATTTAAATCATCTAACATACTAGTTAATTTAATTTTATTGTTTTTATTTGAATAGTTATAATTACTAATACTTTCTTTTTCTATTAAGCAATTAAGATAATCATATAAATTAGATATATATAAATTATTACTTTCATCATCAACATAACTAATAAGAAGATTTTTAATATTAAATAAATTATTAAGGGTATTTTCTCTTAAAATAATATTTTTATCTTTAGTGGTTTCAATCAAAACTTCATTCTTAATATTATCAGTAATATAGTCTTCATCTTTATAAATATTTGGCATAATTCCTTGGTTAAAACCTAATACAAATATGTATTCATTATCTTTGATTATATTATTTTTTAGATTAATGACATCAATACTATTAACCAGATTATTATTAATGAAAGTATTTTTAAAGTCGTATATTAACATTTCTAAAATGCTATTATAATTATCACACCAAGTATATTTGTTTAGGATATTAACAATAATATTATGAATATCAACATTAACTTCTTTTATTTTTAGTAATAAGTCATTAATATTACTATCTAAATTATTAATGAAATAATTACCTAGATATGTATTATAAATACTAGTTTTATATAAATTAATAGGAATATTATATAATTTAAATATTCTGTCAACATCATTATAATAGGAATTATCTAATACTAACTTAATATCGTTAATATTAATGTTATTATTTATTAAATTACATATATTATTGGCAACATACTCTATTTCTTGTTCTTTATCACTAAAGGAATATATCTTTTCTATATTATATTTTTTATATTCTTTTTTTATCACTGAAACATTGGAAAAGTTATTTATTATGTTAAGGAAATATTTATCAACATAATCAAATCCATATACATATATATTTTTATTTTGTAAATAATTAACATAAACTTTATCATATATTAATAGATTATTTTCTATTAAATCTTTTTTTATACTAACTAGTTTATTTAATTTAGTGGAATTATATTTTTTATCTTCGACATAATAGATATTATTTAAATAAACAAGGGCAACTTCATATTTAATATTATATTTATTAATTAAATAATATATTGCTTCGTTAGTATAGTCAAAGGTAACTTTTTTAATAAAATCTTCCCTGGTAATAAAACTAATGTTAAGTAAATTATTATCTTTTCTAATATTTTCTATAACATCATTTTTAATGTTATTAGGAATAATTAATACGCTATTATCTTTAAACATTTTATCACTTCACTTTAATTAATTATAACATATAAAAAAAGAAATTAAACTAGTTAATTTCCTAAATGTAATTATTTTAGTACAAAAATAATATTAATCATTTTATAACAAAGAAAACATAAAAAAGAAAAACTTATTAGAGTTAATCTTAGACATTATATTATAAAATACATAACTATTATTGCAAAAATTATTTGAATTATATAATTTTGAATTCCATATTTCAAATAATTAGAAATATTCCATTTTAGTATATTTTTATTTTCATCAAATAAGTTTTCATCATTAATTTTCTTAGATAATACAAAACCAGCAGTAGCAGACCACATAAATAATGAACTACCAGCACAAATCGATGCGGCATAAGCAACTGCAACCCAACTTGATTGATTAATAAAAATTGTATTACATAAATTAACAACTACCGGCATCATAGCACTAGTGGCTGGTCCTGCGCCAAACAATCCTGACATTATTGAGGTAATAAACATAATAACAATTAATAATATTTTAGGATTAATAATATTATTTTGTAAAATAGTTGCTACATCAGTTAAAAATCCAGTTTCAGAAATAATTCCCGCTAAGAACAAGAAACCACTTATCAATAGAATTGGTTTAAAGTCAATTGTTTGAACTATTTTTACTTTTTTAAAAGCACATACTACACTTGCTAGGACATATCCAATAACTGCAATTATTTCTGGTGGAATGATTCTTCTTGGAACGAAACTCCAACCTATAAACATAAATATAAAAATTATTATTAAATAAATTAAAACATCTTTTTTTACTACTAAGTTTTTATACTTACTTGTTAAAATATCTAAAGATAATTTATTTTGTTCTATAGTTTTATCATTGCTTTCAACTACTATTTTCCACCTTATTAATATTAGCAACGATGTTATAAAAAAGAAAGGAAATGCTCTTAATAAATAATTAAGAAAAGTTGTTATTCCACTACTCATTATAACTATTGCAGGAAAGTCTCCGATTGGAGAAGCAGCACCACCTGTATTTGATAATGCTAACAAACTAGCAAAAAATATATTTAAATATTTTTGATTAATTCCTATAGTTTTTAACATAACAAATACTATTGGTAATATCATAAGTACAGCAGTTATATTATTTAAAAATGCTGATATAAAAAACATTAACAATCCGAAAAGTACAATTATTCTTTTTTTGTTTCCTAAAGATTTTTTTGCTATTTTCAAAGACAAGAATTCCATTATTCCAGTGCTGGATATAAGGTTAGTAAAAAATTCCATAAATATTAATATAATTAATACATCAAATTGATAATTCTTCATTACAACTTCAATTGAAACATTTGTAACTAAACTAATTATTATACTAATAGAATATATAAATGCTACCAAAATGTAACCACTAATATTATTTAATCTTTTCATATTTATTACTTTCTATTAATATTGATGTAAAATATTTTTTGCTATTTACTGAAATCCAATTTTTTAATCTATAATTTATATCATTTAAAGAACAAGAAACAAATAATTTTTCACCTAAAAAGTCATTGTATATTTCAAGTATTCTATATGTATTTTTAGGTATTAAGCATTTATCATTACTCTTATAACCAAAAGCGATAACAATTGAATCTCTTGGTCTAAAATTTTTAGGAAAATCCAATTCATTAATATATTTTATTTCTATTCCATTTGGAACATTTCTTTTAATGTTATTGATTTGTTCGCTAACAAGATTTCTTGATAAAATAACATATATATCATCAAAATATTCAGAATATAATCTTAATTTTTCAAAAAGTGCTACTTCATTTGATAACAATAATAACTTGCGTTTTCCTGAATTAAGTAATATACTTACAACTTTATCTACTATTTTTTCACTTACTATACTATTAGATATTGGAATGTGAACAGATAGATTTTTTATCATTTTATCATTTGATAAATATTTTTCAATTAAACTATTCGTTTCTAGAATTCCTATTTCATCTATTGTTGTATTCAAATCCATACTATTTAGAATTTTCTATTTTCTTTTCTAATTTATTAATCAATGACACAATTATAGATATTTCATATGGGGCACTATCAATAGTTTCGAATATTTTAGAACATTCTTCTCCAAATATTTTTTTTATGCTTTTGCCTTCGATTTCATCAAATACTGGTGAAGAAAATCTTATTCCTAAATTCATATAAATACCATTAAAAATTAATTTATAATCATATCTATTTTTCTAGATAATTCTATAATTAATTTAACTACTACTTGTATTTCAGTAGGACTTTCTTTCATTATTTTTACTATTGCTTCTGCTGTTGGTTCGTCTTCAAAAATATTTAATAATTCATCAAAATCTCTATTAATATCTAAAATTTCTTTCAATTCTTTTTTATTTTTTTCTTCTAAATGATGTATATGGTGATGTGGTTTTGGTTTTTCTTTTTTTGGTTCTTCTAATTCATCTTTTTTATTTAAATATTTTATGATTTTTCTTTCTATTAATTCTTCTAATTCTTTATCGTTTTCTAATTCATCAAAATATTCTCTCATTTTATTTCTCCTTTTATCTTATTTTTCTTATTTTAACTTTAATATTTTTTCTTTCTATTTCCTTTTCGTGTGGTAATCTTTCTGGGTGTTTTGCTATTTCTTTTTCGTGTGGTAATCTTTCTGGGTGTTTTACTATTTCCTTTTCGTGTGGTAATCTTTCTGGGTGTTTTGCTATTTCATTTTCGTGTGGTAATCTTTCTGGGTGTTTTGCTATTTCCTTTTCGTGTGGCAATCTTTCTGGATGATTATTTCCCTTTTTTAATTCTTCCTTTATTATGATTTTTTTCATCATATTCTCTCCTTTCGCTTTTTAATATACCACAGTGATACCATATAAAACAAATACATTTTTTTTATATATTGTATAAAAAAAATTTATATCTAACTTGTGATATAAATTTTTTTAATCTACTTTATTATTTTTTTAGAGCAATTACTATTTAAGAACTCCAAGAATTTTTTTAATGCTTTTGTTTCGAATTCTTCCAAGTAAACAGCACACACTTCAACAATTGGTAATTTTTCTCCTTTTAGTACAAAATCAAATATTTCTTTATCATCATTCATTTCTATTGCCTCTTTAATAACGTATCCTATACCTGAACCATTTCTAACCATCTCTAGCATAAATTCTGTTGTTCCAGCCTCTATAACAGGATGCAATTTTACATTAACACCATCCATATACTCATCTAATTTTAGACGAATTGAAGAAGTTTGGACAGGTAAAATTAATGGATATTTTTTCAAATCTGAGGCATTAATTATATTTATTTTTCCAAATACTTTTTTATTGTATACGAAACAATTTTGAAATTTAACTAATATTTTCTTTTTAACTGCTCTGTTGTTAGTATTTATTGGCAATGCATCTATAATCAAATCTATATTTCTTGTTTCTAATAAATCAACAAGTTCAGTTGTTGATTTACTTACAACTTCAAATTTTATTCCAGGATAAATTTTTCTGAAATCTGCAATTAAAGATGACAAAAAGTATACTGCAATATTTGATGGAACTCCTATTCTTACTTCTCCTATATTTAATTCATTCAAGTCTTTTAAGCATTCTTCACCATCTCTAATTATATTAAATGCTGTTGAAATATAATTATATAATGTTAGTGCTTCAATTGTGGGTTCAATTCCTCTAGCAGTTCTATGAAATAAATTATATCCAAGTTGGTTTTCTAATTCTTTTAAGCTATAACTTATAGCAGGTTGAGAAACATACATAATATTAGCAGTTTTTGATATACTTCTTTGCTCATATAGTGTTATAAATATTTTATATAAATTTAAATCTATATTATTCATTATTATTGCACCTCCAGATTTATCAAATAGTACATTTATTAAATGCACTTGCAATATTATATCACATTAATTTATAAAAATAAAGATTAAAACTTAACATAATAATAATATATATACATATTATTAACAAAAAAATGCTAGTAACTGATGATTTACTAACATTTCTTTTATATTTATTAACTAGTTTACTATAACAATATTGGGGTTAACGACTTCCGCCGCCACCTCCACCGCCGAAGGAACCTCCTCCACCGCCACCTGAAGAAAATCCTCCGCCTCCAGATGAGTAACTTTCTGCAGCACTTCTTGCAGCTGAAGCAGCACTTACACTAGTTGTGGATATATTATTAATAAATACTAAGGTGTCATAATCAAAATTGCTTTGTTCGATTACTTCAGGATATAAATTTTTAAGTTGTTTAGCAACTTTATCGGCATTACCAAATATGTAAGCAAACATTAGGTATTCGTCCCATATTTTTACTTCAAGAACTTCTTTGGTATTCATTTGTGAGAATTCATCTAAAAATCTTTTAAGTCCATATAATTTAATACTTTCTTCATAAATGGTATCATCTAGAACGTTTTTCTTTTTGCATTCTTCTTTTGTTGTTCTTTTATATATGTGACCTTCATTTTCTAATTTTAGTTTTTCTACTTTGTTAATTCTTTCAAATAGATTAAAGAATTTGGTATAATTTTTCTTTGCCCATTTTTCTAATTCTTTTGTTTCTAGAATTCCATCTCCACTTGCTTTATACATAATGTCAAATAATTCTTTTTCAAGTACGTTATCGAATTCTGGATTTAGAGTTAAATCTATTGAACTAGTTTCTTTATTAAATATTCCTTTTGTTTCGTTTTTAAATCTGATTTTATCTTCTTTTACCCATTTTAATATAATTGCTCCGAAAATATTAGTATTTTTATATTTACTAAATAATTCTCTGTTAACTTCACATAAGGTATTTGCGTAATAGATATCTTTATTACAAGGTATATCTCTAAAGAACGGAGTATTTTTTTTATCTATTACTTTGTTATTTTTATATCCATAACCACTTTTTGATATTGCAATTAATCCCCAGAATACAAACAAGAAAGGCAGAAAGAAGAAGAAAACTCCTTGGATAAAATTCCAAATTCTAGTAAAAATGCTTGGATTATAATCGTTATCATAGTCATAATCAAATGTTCCTTCTTCGGCCATATTATATACACTATCAAAGTCAAAAAATTGACTGTAACTAATATTATTATTGAAGGTTTCTAAAGGAAATTTAACAAGTAATACGACATAGTTATTCCCCATATTTCCTTCGTTAGATGCTTCGACTACTCCATCTTTTACATAAGCATAACCTTTATAACCATATCCCCATACGTCAAGGGTATCAGGGAACTTGTAATAACTAGATATTTTTATATGAAAGTTTTCAAAATTAACACTAGATAATCTATCAATAAACGTTGTATAGATTACTTGTGAATCGCTGGTATTAAATACCATATTAGATAATGTATAGTTTAGGGTAAATTTATGTCTTTTGAAATCGTATTTACCAAAGCAAAGTTCAAATCCACTAGTGGTATAATTAACACCATAATAACCTTTTTTTTCACTTAAGCTTTCGCCAACATCCCAATATTTTTCTGTTAAATCTATTCCGTCCATACTAACGGTAAAATTAGATAATTCCATTTTTCCAATATTACTAAATCCTTTATACCATTCTGTTCCATCACTACCTTTAACATCCCATACTTCAGTAATATTAGCATTTCCTTCTTCATCTAAATAAACATCCATATCAATGCTATAAATATTATTACTAGCATTAACAACGGTACTACTTATTAAGAATAAGAATAAACTATATAATATTTTTTTCATATTCACTCCTTACTAGACTAAAAGAAAAGACTTACAAAAGTAAGCCTTAGAAACTAACTTTTGGTGTTTCTTTTTCTTTTTCGTCTGCTTTAAAATATTCGTATTTATTAAATTTAAATATACTTGCAACGATATTAGATGGAAACATTTGTACCAAATTATTAAAACTCATTGCAGAATCATTATAGAATTGTCTAGCATATGTAATTTTATCTTCAGTGTCTTTTAAATCTTTTTGTAAAGACATAAAGTTTTCATTTGCTTTTAATTCGGGATATGCTTCAGATAATGCAAACAATTTATTTAAAGCACCAGTAAGTTCATTATTAGCATCTACTTTTTCGTTAATACTTCCAGCAGATACTGCTTTATTTCTTGCTTCGATTACTGCAGTTAATGTTCCTTCTTCGTGTTTAGCATAACCTTTTACTGTTTCAACTAGATTTGGTATTAAGTCTGCTCTTCTTTTTAATTGAATGTCAACTTGACTAAATTGATTGTCTACTTTATTCCTAGAATTTACTAATTTGTTGTAAACGCTAATTACATAAAGAACTAAAAGGACAACAATCACTAAAACAATAATTCCTATCTTCATAATTAATCCTCCTATAAAAATTATATCATACTTTTTTCTTTTTACAACAAAAAAGAAGTTTTTTTAGATAACTTCTTCTTCGATTTTATCAAACTGAGAATTATACAAATTAGCATAAAAACCATTTTTCTTTAATAATTCTTCGTGAGTTCCTTGTTCGACAATGTCTCCGTTATTCATAACTAATATTAAATCAGCATTTTTTATTGTGGATAATCTGTGGGCGATTATGAAACTAGTTCTTCCTTTCATAAGTTCATCCATCGCTTTTTGAATTAATATTTCTGTTCTGGTATCTACGGAAGAGGTTGCTTCGTCTAGTATTAATACTTTGGGGTCTGATAGAATTGCTCTTGCTATTGTAAGTAATTGTTTTTGGCCTCCAGATATGTTATTAGTTTCTTCGTTTAAAACCATATTATAGGTATCTGGTTGGGTCATAATAAAGTGATTAATATTAGCACTTTTTGCGGCATTAATTACTTCTTCATCAGTTGCATCAATTTTTCCATAACGAATATTTTCCATAATTGTACCACTAAATAACCAAGTATCTTGAAGTACCATTCCAAATATTCCTTTTAAATCACTACGATTAATATTACTTAAATCTACTCCATCAAGTAAGATACTACCTTTTGTTGGTTGATAAAATTTCATAAGTAATTTTACCATAGTAGTTTTACCTGCACCAGTTGGTCCTACTATTGCTATTTTTTGTCCTGCCTTTACTTTAGCATTAAAGTCATGAATAATAATATTATCTTCATCATATCCAAAACTTACATGTTTAAATTCTACATTACCTAAGACATTATTTAATTTAATTGGATTAGTTACTTTTGGTTCTTCTTTTTCTTCAAGAAAATCAAATATTCTTTCTGCTGATGCTATTGTTGATTGTAATGTTGCAGATATTTGAGCCATTTGATTTATTGGTTGTGTAAAGTTTTTAGCATATTGAATAAATGATTGAACATTACCTATTGTAATTCTTCCTTTTACAACATTATATGCTCCAAGTACTGCTATTCCAACATAACCTAAATTTCCTGTAAAATTCATTATTGGATGCATTAATCCAGATATAAAATTACTTTTCCATGCACAATTATATAGTTTTTCATTTTCTTTTTTAAAGTCATTTACCATATATTCTTCATTATTAAATGCTTTAATTATATTTTGACCTGAATACATTTCTTCAACTTTACCATTTACACTTGCTAAATATTCTTGATTATCTTTAAAGTAATGTTGACTCTTTTTAACTATAAAACTTACTAATACTAATGAAATTGGAATTAATATTAATGTTACTAATGTCATAGTTACATTAATTGTTAACATCATTATAAATATACCTAAAAGTGCTGTTATAGAACTAATTAATTGTGTTGCAGATTGATTAATACCCATACTTAAATTATCTGAATCATTTGTTATTACTGATAATGTTTCTCCATATGATTTTTTATCAAAATAACTAAATGGCATATAATTAATTTTTTCTATTATTTCTTTTCTTAATTTATATGATGTTTTTTGAGCAATATTAGTCATTATAAATCCTTGAATATATGAAAATATTGCACTTACTACATAAAGTATACCAAGTGTAAATAATATTTTAAATACATTATCAAAGTTTACACCAGTTCCTCCGCTTAGTTTACTTGATATTCCTTTGAATATTTCTGTTGTAGCATTACCTAATATTTTAGGACCTACAATAGAAAATACTGTACTTAACATAGTTAATATTACTACAATTATTAAAGATATTTTATATTCTTTTAAATACTTAAAAGTTTTCTTTAGAGTTTTTTTGAAATTCTTTGGTTTTTCTATATTTTGTTTAACTGGAGGCATACTATAATTCCCCCTCTCCTAATTGTGATTTAGCAATTTCTTTGTATATTTCACAACTATTTAATAATTCTTTATGTGTTCCTATACCAACCATTTTTCCTTCATCTAAGACAATTATTTGGTTAGCGTTTAAGACAGTACTTACTCTTTGAGTAACAATTATTATTGTAGAACCCTTAGTATTTTCTCTTAAATTCTTCCTTACTTCTGAATCTGTTTTATAATCTAGAGCTGAGAAACTATCATCAAAAATATAAATTTCTGGATTTTTAGCAACTGCTCTTGCAATAGCAAGACGCTGTTTTTGTCCTCCACTTACATTTTTTCCCCCTTGACTAATCGGAGAATTATAGTTATCTTCTTTTTCCGTTATAAAGTCTTTGGCTTGTGCTATGATACTTGCTTTTTCTACTTTTTTAAAGTCCATATCATCTTCACCAAATTTAATATTTGATTCAATTGTGCCAGAGAATAATACTCCTTTTTGAGGTACTAGTCCTATTTTATCTCTTAAATCTTTTTGTTTAACATCTCTTATATCTATTCCATCTACTAAAATACTACCACTTGTTACATCATAAAATCTTGGTATTAAATTTATTAATGTTGATTTACCACTTCCTGTTGAACCAATAATAGCAGTTACTTCCCCTGGTTTAGCAGTAAAACTAATATTAGATAAAGTATCTTCTTCACCATCATAATATCTAAATGATACATCTTTAAATTCAATATATCCTTTTTTATCTTTTGGAAAATGTTTTGGATGTTTTTTATCTAATATTGAACTATCTTTATTTAATATTTCTCCAATTCTTCCTAATGATACAATAGTTCTTGGTAAGAATACACTAAGTAATGCTACCATTAAGAATGAGAATATTACATGCATTGAATATTGAATTAAAGCAAGTAAATCTCCTACGCCAATTAATCCATCATTAACTTTACCTGCACCTACCCAAATTATTAAAATACACATCATATTAAGTACTAATGTCATGGTAGGCATCATCATAGACATAGTTCTATTTACAAAAAGGTTTGTTTTAGTTAATTTAGTATTAGCTTCATCAAATCTATCATCTTCGTATTTTTCTGTATTAAATGTTCTAATTACGGGAAGTCCTGTTAATATTTCTCTTGCTACTAGGTTTACTTTATCTATTAAACTTTGTAATATTTTTGTTTTAGGCAATACTGCAAGTAATAAAAATACTATTATAAATACTACTGCTCCTATACCTAAACCTAATACCCAAGACATATGTCCAGCCATATTATATACTTTTATGAATGCTCCTATTCCCATAATTGGAGCAAATACTACACTTCTAAAAATCATAGTAAGTACATTAGAAATATTTTGAATATCATTTGTACTTCTTGTTATAAGAGATGCTATAGAGAATTCTTTTAATTCTTGTTCTGAATATGACATAACTTTTGATACTACTTTATTTCTTAATTCTCTACCAAATTTAGCAGCTACTCTTGATGACAAGTAACTAATAATAACCGCAGTTATAACAATTAAAAGTACTACTCCTAACATTCTAAGTCCTGAAGATAATACATAATGTATTTGCATAGTATCTATATCTATTCCAACTTTAACATATTCTTCTTTAATATAATTTAATACTACTTGATTTAATAATGTTTCATCTATATTTAATTTATTATTACTATATTTAGATAAATCATTTAAATTAATCATATTATTTTCTATTAAATAATTAATAGAAATTACTTTTTTCATAATAGTATTTAATTTAGTACTATCTACTTTATCTGTTATTAAATAAATATTTTCATTATTTAATGCACTATATTCATTTATATAATTAACATTGCCTTTTTCTATTAAATTATAACTATCACTAATAATATCTTTTTCTTCATTAGTTAGATATTTAGTTAATTTATTATATTCACTTTCTCTAATTACATCTGGATAACTATTAGTTATACCATAGTTAACTATACCATTATTAACTATATCTGATGTGTAAGTTGGAAGTGATAAATCAAGTAAAGCTTGTAACACTAAAAATGCCATTATAAAAATAATTGGTACTATTGATTTTTTTAATATTTTTAAAACATGTTTCATAACCTTCCTCCATTCGTTGCTTATTAATTATATGAGAAATTATTTTTTTTGTCAATAAAATCACATAATTTAATATATTTAAAGATTACTATCTACCCGATAATAATCTTATACTAATTTATTATTATTTAATTGTATTTTATTGTAATACTCTGAACCTGTAACTTTTATAATATGTTTTTCTATTTTTTTAAAATTATCAATAACATATGTTTTTTCTATACGATGAATATCTGTACCTAAAAAATCAATATAATGTCTTTTTAACATATATTTTAATAATTTAATACTGTCTTTACCATAATAACCTAATATACTAGAATAATTACTTTGGAATAAGAATCCATCTTCACGTAATGTATCTACAATACTATAATCTTCTTTAAATGCATCATATCTTTCTGGATGAGCAATAACTACTTCATAGCCTTTACTTCTTATTTCATAGAGTATATCTTCTATATTTAATAATTTATTATGCATAGGAAACTCTACTAATACATATTTAGTTCCATTTAAACTTGTTATAATATTTTTTTCTAGTAATGTTGGAACATTTTTATCAATAAATATTTCATTACCTAAATATATGTTTATATCTATATTTTCATTAATTAATCTTTCTTTTAATTCATTATATATTTTTATATTAGCTTCATAATTAGAATTATATGTACTATCTAGAATAAAATGAGGTGTTAATATTACATTATTAAAACCTACGCTTTTTAATTTCTTTAATAATTCAATTGATTCAGAAATAGTTCTACTTCCATCATCTATACCAAATAATATATGTGAATGAACGTCAGTCATAAAGTCCTCCTATTCATAATAACTTGAGTATTTTCCTCTTTTTGTTTGAGGTGTTCTATTTACAACTACTCCTGCTATATTAGCATCTACTTTTTCTAATGCTTTTTTTGCCTCATTTAATTCATCTATATTAGTGTGATTACATGAACATACTAATATTACTCTATCTACATGTGAAGCCATTATTAATGAATCTGATAACCCATTAACAGGTACTCCATCAATAATAATTCTATCAAAGTTTTTTCTTAATACTTTAAGTATTGATTCATAATTTGATGAATTAAGTAATTCACTTGGATTTGGAGGTACGCTACCTCTTGTTATGGCATATAAGTTTTGTATTTTAGTTTTTTTAATATATTGAGAAAAATCTATTTCGTCATCACATATTAATAAATTAGAAAAACCTTTTTCATTAGAAAGATTAAATATTTTATTAATTCTACCTAATCTTAAATCTCCATCTATAATTAAAACTGATTCTCCAGTTTGAGCAAAAGCTGCTGCTAGATTACTACTTATAAAACTTTTTCCATCTCCTTGTGCAGAACTTGTTACAAGTAATACTTGTGAAGCATTATCTGAAGAAGTAAACTGAAGGTTAGTTCTTATAGTTCTTATATCTTCACTTACATTTGATTTGGGTCTACTATCTATAATTAGTTCATCTTTCATTTCTTTTTACCTCTTCCTATCTCTTGTACACTTCCTAAAATTGGAAGTTTAATTTTTTGTTCTACTTGTTCAGCAGATTTAACACTACGATCAAAGTAGTAAATAACAAATAATATACCAAATGCTAAAATAAATCCTATCATCATATATATAATTAATTGTTTTGGAATATTTATATTATATGGCTTTTCATTTAATATTGCTTCATCTAAAACATTAACATTATTCATTTTATATTGTTTAGATACTTCTTTAATAAAGTAAGATGCTGTAACATTAGCAATATTTTTAGCTACTACTGGATTTTCATCACTGGCGGTTATTTTTATTATTTCAGTATTATTAATCGCAGTAACAGATAATTGTTTTACTAACTGATCATAAGTTTTATCTAATGATAATTCTTCGATTACTTGGTCTAATACTTTTCTTGATTTAACTATTTCAGCATAAGTATCTACTAAGTTTTTATTTAAATTTAATTCAGTTTGAGTAATTGTATTTTCTCCACTTAATATTACTTTTGTATATGAATTATACATTGGTTTTTGTATAAAGAATGCATAAAGACATCCTAATAAACATACTCCAATAAATATTACAAAAAATACAAATATTTTATTTTTAAAAAAACTAAATAATTCTCTTAAATCTATTTCTTCCACAAAATCTACCTACCTATCTTATTATTAGTATATCATAAAATTTAATTATTTTATATACTTTTTTATAAATTACTCTATTACTTCATTATTTAATACTTTATTCATTAATTCTTTTGCATTATTTATAGTTTCAGGATATGGTATCATTATCCATAAATCTTGATTAGGATATGAATATGTTGGTCCCATTGAACCATAGCCATCTACTTGAGTTGAAACAATTTTATAATCTTTTAAATCATTTAATTCATATTTTATAAAACTTGTTACTTCTTCCATATCCATATTTGTTGCAAACTTTCCATCAAGCGAATCTATTATATCAGTATATGAAGTTAAAATTGTTGTACCACTACTAAGTTTATTAAATATAGCTTTAATTACTTCTTGTTGATTTCTTCCACGATGTCTATCTCCATCAATATAAGAGTGTCTTTCTCTTGAAAAAGCTAGGGAACATTTTCCATTTAATTTATTCATACCTACTTTTATTTCAGGGCAATTACCTAATTTAACATATTGATCAGCATATACTTCAATGCCACCTATTTTATCTACTAAATCTACTACTGTAGAGAAATTAACTTTTACATAATAATTTATATCTATATCAAATATGTCTTCAATAGTTTGAACTTGCATATTTATTCCATAATAGCTAGCATGAGTTAACTTATCATTATATCCTTCAGTACCATGTAATTTAACATAATAATCTCTTGGAATTGAAGTTAATAATATTTGATTAGTATTTGGATTAATCGTTGCAACTATATTAACATCATTTCTTGAAGTTTTATTAATATCTCCATAAGTATCTATACCACTAATTAACAAATTATATGGAGTGTTTTTTATAGATACTCTTTTAGTTATATCCTCTATTTCATTTTTTATAGATATTGTTTTTAATACTCTTATTTTCTCATTAAATGTACTATCTTCTTCCTCGTATTTATTTTTAATAATATCACTTATTAATATTGATTCTACTTCATGATTAAATAATTTATCTTTAAGAGAATTTATATCACTTGTACTACTATAAGTAAGAGATAACTTAATACTATCTAATACTTCTTTATCAGTTTTATCATAATATTCTAATGTTTTTTCATATAAATCTGATGGTTCTTGATATACTGAATCATTTAATACTATAATATAATAATCTGTTACTTCTTCTTTTATAACATTAAAATTATCAAATAAATTCATAGTCTTATTTAAATAAAATATTCCAAAAGAAAATGAAATTAATAAAAGTATTGTTATAACATATGAAATAATATGCATAACTTTTAAAAACTTATTTTTAAAATTAAACATTAATAATAAATTTAATATAATATTAGAACTAATTAAAAATACAATTATTAATATATAATAATTATCAGGAATAACATTAAAAGTATTAATTAATACTATTAAACTAATTGTCATAATTATTAGTAATATACCTAGTATAATACCAAATAAATTTATTTTTTTTCTTTTTTTCATTGCATCACCCTAAATATGTTTCTATATAATTATAACACATATTTTGACAATTTTATATCTTTTTTAAAGAAAAAACTTATACTTTACTTTTTATTAATAATTATAAATATTCCAAGAGAAATATAAAAGAATGTTATTAATAATAAAAGTATAAGTCCTATATATATAAATACTTTATAGTATCACCCCTCTAATAAATTATATAACAATAAATAAACATAATATGTCAAAAAAAGTATAAGATTAATTCTTACACTTCTTAGTTATTAATTTATATAAATATATTCCCATAATAGACCCTAATGAATCTATCATAATATCTATTATTTGACAACTCCTACCAGGAACAAATATTTGATGTATTTCATCACTAGTAGCATATATTATACATAAAAGTATTGCTATAATTATTTTTTTATCATATCTTGTAATAAAGTTTATTACTAATATTCCTAATATAAAATACTCTGTAAAATGTGCTAATTTTCTAATTATTAAACTTAATAACCCTATATCTTTAATATTTATTATACTAGTAATTATATCTACTATAAAATTAGATTGATTAGAAGAACTAGTAGCATCAAATGAAGACATTACAAATATAAATATCATCCATAATATTACTAATAATAATGAAATTTTATTTTTTGACATATTACATTTATAATTTATAAGTATTTGGTAAATCACATATATTTTGAGTATCTAAAATTACTTTCTTTTTAATTTTGGAAAGATTATTTTTTATTTCATCATGTTTTACCATTATAACAATTAGATCTATATTTTTTAAAAATTCTTCGAAATCATGATATTGATTTTTAACAATATCTTTTTTTATGTATGGATCATATACTTTTAATGGTTCTGCTAAATGTGTTCTTTGATATTCTAATAATTGTAGTGTTGGACTTTCACGAAAATCATCTACATTTTCTTTATATGTTAATCCATATAATCCTACTCTTTTATAATCAGTTAAATTATTTTCTTCCATTATGTCACATATTCTTTTTAAAACATATTCTGGCATAGAATCATTTACTTTCATTGATTCTGATATTACTTTTGTAAGTGAAGGATAATCTCCTACTAAAAACCAAGGATCTACTGAAATACAATGTCCTCCTACTCCTGGTCCTGGATTTAATATATTAACTCTTGGATGCATATTACATATTTTAATAATTTCATAAACATCCATTCCGTCATGTCTACATATTTTTGTTAATTCATTCGCAAAGGCAATATTTACCGCTCTAAATGTGTTTTCTACAACTTTAGTCATTTCTGCGGTTTTAATATCTGTTACAACTACTTCACCAGATGTAATCTTTCTATATATATTAGCAACTTTTTCTCCAATTTCTTTGCTATCTGCACCTATTGTTCTTGAATTATGTCCTAGTTCATAAATCATATTACCTGGAATAATTCTTTCTGGAGCATGTGCTAAATGTAAGTTTTCTCCTATTTTATATCCTTTACTTTCGATAACTGGTCTTATTTGTTTATCTATTGTACCTGGAGATATTGTTGATTCTATAACTATTATAGAATTTTCTTTGCAATGATTTAAAACTTCGTTAACAGCATTAACTACATATTTGGCATCAACCTTTTTACTAAATTTATCATATGGCGTTGGTACTGATACTATATAAATATCTGCAGTTTGATATTCAGTTGTATATTTTATTCCCATTGAATTTGCTTTATTAAATAATTCAATTAAGCCTTTTTCTTCAAAAGTTACTTCTCCATCATTAAGTTTTTTTACTAATTCTTTGTTATAATCAGTTCCAATTACATTTAATCCACTTGAAGCCATAGATAATGCTGTTGGTAATCCTATATATCCTAATCCTATTACATTTATTTTCATTTTACATCCTTCTTTCTTAACTATTATCTTTTTCTATATCTTTAATCTTTTTGGCAGGGTTTCCTGCAATAATGCAATCCCCTTCAAAACTTTTAGTTACTACTGATCCAGCACCTACAATTGTATTATTACCAAGTTTAACTCCTGGCAATATCATTGCATTCATACCTATCCAACAATTTTTCCCTAATATTATATCTTTTGCTTTAACATGCTTGTCCAAATTATTAATATCATGATTTTGTGTTATTATACCAACATTTGGTGCAATGTATGTTCCTTTTCCTATTATTATTTTTCCTTCAAAATTTTGATAATAACATCCAAAGTGTTGAAAATTATTTAAATCATCAGGATCAAACTCAATATTGTTTGATGATACAACACTTCTAAAATTAACTGGAAACTTAATATATCTATTGTATCCTAATATTTTTTGATACCATATACATTGACTTATCCAACCCCATCCTGGACTTTTTATACTTTTAAAATGTTTACCTTTAAATACTTTTGATGAATATACAATTCTTCCTATTGTATTTGCTATTACAAAATGTAATATTAATCTTATTCCTATAAATATCTTCTTCATTATTTCATTTCCTTTATTAAATACATAATTTTCTTTTTATTTATTAACAAATTAATTATAACATAAAATGCATATATAATTATTAAAATTATGATATAATTACTTATTATCTTGTATAACAGCATTTTAATTATATAACATATAATACCTATAACAGTTAATTGTATTATATATTTAAATATTTCTTTAAAATTAATAATATCCAAACACTTAACATTAAGTATTTTTAAACTATATGTAAATTGCATTACTCCCATCACAATTACTGTTATTAATGTTGCGATGGCAGGTCCAGCAATTCCAAGAACTATATATAATACAATATTTAAAATTATATTTAAGATAACTGATATAACTGATGATATTGTTATTAGTTTTGTATTACCTGAAGCAGATAATATTAATCCAAAGTATGTAAATCTAAATATTTCTACAATAAGATATATTATAAATATATTAAGTCCACCTATATATTTTTCAGAATATAGGAATATTAACATTTCTTTTGCACATACAATTGCACCAAAATTTAAGATCCACGATATTGTATATGAAAATTGAAAATAGTTCTTCCACAATTTAATTGCTTCACTTTTATTATTTCTTATATGTTTAACTATTATTGGAGTCACTACTGCAGTGAATGATGTAACAACAAATTCAAAAGGTAACTGTTTTGACATATTTGAATATATTGCTAGATTTTCAATTGTTGATAATTTTGATACAACAATTTTATCCGATTCTTTAAATATTATTCCAGACATTAATGCTAATGTTAATGGTAATGAATATTTTATTATTTCTTTAATGTATTTATTATTTAAAGTCAATTTTATTCTAGGTATTAAATTTTTTATATTAATATGTAATATAATTATTTGTAAAATATCTAATGAAACTTGAACTATAAATATCATAAAAATTTTCTTTGTAATTACATATCCTAAGGTTACTACTATTACTTTTATTATTGAAATAATTACATTTATTATAGCAATTTTTTTAGCTTTTTTTAGGGATATAAATAATGGTTGAAAAACTGCAATTATATTATCTAAAACTGGTTTAAATGCTATATATACAATCAATGTTGAAAGTGAAGGATTGTTATAAAAAACTGCTATATTATTACTAAATAATACTAATATTAAACCAAAAATAAATCCTATAAGTATTGTAATAAAGAATATTGTACTAATATATTCAGATTTTTCTTTTTCTTCATCACTTTTATTATAAAAATAATTTACTGCATTATTTAATCCCATGCTAGATACAATTGATACGATACTAATAATACTTAACAATTGAGAGTAAGTTCCATATTCTGATAATGATAATAATCTTGATAATATCATTGTATTTATTAAGCTTACTACCATTGTTATAACTTTAACAGCAGTTAATATTAAGCCATCAAATGATACTGTACCACTATGGAAGTATTTTTTTAGATGTATAATTTTCTTCTTCATTTTTTCACCTGTACTTCTATTTATATTTTATATTTTATTTTTCATTTATAATATTTATAAACTCCTTCGCAATATTTTTAGAAGATAATTTTTTACAAGGAGTATTCATAGTATTACTACTAATTTTTTTTACTCCTTCTTTAATACTTTCTTCATTATTATAACATAAAATATATCTATTAAATTTATTAAAATATTGTTTTAATTCTTCTTGATTTTCACCATCTAATATTATTAATATAGGTTTATTTGTTGCAGAATAATGATATACTTTACCAGGTATTTGTGTACCAGAATTATTGCATATACATATTAATATATCTGTTTTTTTCTCAAATTCTCTTATTTTTTCTATTGGTTGGCGTTCTTTTATAATTATATTATTTTCTTCGTTTAAGTCTATATCACTTTTACCACAAATCAATAATTTTAAATCTTTATCATTTTTTACAAAATTATATAAGGGAATAATATTACGATTTCTTTTATAATAATCTCCAAAATATCCCAATGTAATTTTTTTATTATTTGTTTTATCATATATTAATTCTTGATTATATGGAATTGGTAAAAAGAACATTTTATTTTTATACTTTGGAAATAATTCTTGTTGTTTTTTTAAAGTAAATGGTGAAACATAAACTACTTTATCACATGATTCAATTAATTTATTCTCTTCTTTTTTAACAAATATTTTAAATATTCCTCTTTTATCGTTTATATCATCATAAAATGGATCCCCCCAATATTGTATCCATTTTTTTGTAATATTTGGATTGTTTTTTATAATATTTTTTGCCATTAAATGGGAAGACTTTGGGTCTGATGATGATATTATAATATCAAATTGTTCATCAATTATGATTTTTTTATTTGCAAGTGAACTACGAAAATCATATATTTTAATTTTTTTCAAAAAATTATAGAGAATCTTTTTTATTTTATTTTTTAATGATTTATTATTATTCTTTTTTATTGTTAATGATGAATGTATTTTGCCTAAGTCAACAAAATATTTTTTTGTTATATCTACATTACATATTTTATCATCATATAAACTTGAATCTTTTTGTGCTTCAGGAGTTAATGTACATATATTATGACCATTTTCAGTTAATCCTTTTAGTAATGCTATATTCCTCATATTTGATGAAGCACTGTATTCTAATGGGGAAGTTGATATATATAATATTTTCACGTTTTCACCTCTTTTATATTATTGTTGCTAATAAGTAAAATAGAATTCCTAATATTAATACTAAAGTCATAAAAAAGAAGTTTTTCTTTTTTTCTATACTGCTACATTCATCTTTAGTTCTATTAATTAAAATAAACATAAATGGATATAACATTAAATAATGTCTAAAACTAAACGTTGCAACAACTATTGAGAAAAATATTATTATAAATATTAAAAATACTTTATCAAATTTTTTTATATTTTTTATTAAATATGGTAGCATATATATTTGATATATTGTTCCAATTGAAATTATAAATTTACAAATACTATCCACATCAATACTTGAAATAATCAAACCTGTTGGAGCAGGAAAAATTAGTCCATATATAATTCTTAAAAATATACCAAATGGTAATATTGGAGTTGTAAAAACCATACTTGACAATCCAGATGCACCATTTAATATATAACCATTGTATCTATCTAAATATTGTTCAGTTTCTCCGATTATTCCGCTTTTTATACCTAATAGTAATACTGCCACACCTAGAATTATTGCTTTTAGAAATTCTTTCTTTTCTGTTATTTTTGAGTTTTTAAATAATAAATTCAATACTATGATTATTCCTATATATAAAACTCCTACTTTTCTTATATAATATGTTATATAAGTTGTTAGTATTAAATATACTATTATTAAAATTTTAGAAAATATTTTTTTATCTTTTATGTAATTTAAGAGATAAAAAACACTGAATATTATAAATGTATATATTGCATCTCTAAAACCATGTATTGTTACATATAATGCATTAGGAAACAAACAAACTAAATATAATATTTTTATTTTGTTAGATATATTCTTTTCTTTATTACTAAAATACTTATAACATAATATTCCTGTAAACATTGTAAAATATATATTTAATAATCTTATTATAATTGTGTGATATCCATCAAAAATATTAGATAATCTTATTAACATTGACATTAACCAAATAAAACCAGTGCAATTAAAATACCTAAATTTTTTTGTTTCTATAATATCTTTAATACTAAAATTATTTAATTTAATCGATTCCTTTGCCCAAAGTTCAAAGTTTTTATCGTCTGAACCTCCCGAATAATATGGTTCCCCATATTTATTAATATATCCAAAATATAATAATAGCATAGCTATAATACTTACTAAATATATAATTAACAAATGTCTATATATTTTTTTATCACTTTTACCAATAATAATTAACATTGGTATTAGCATGATTGTATTTATAACTATTATTGTGTAGTTAGAGAAAAATACTCCCAATAGTATAGAAACTATTATATTTATAATGAGAAACAAAAATTTATCTTTATTCATATAACGACCTCATTTACTTACAATCTGCTTAATTTTTCTAAAAATTTATTATTATATAATTCAATGTTTATACTAGTTTTATTTTTTTTACAGTTATCTATAATTTTGGTATATTCTTTTTTGTTATTTTTTAAGAAGTTTATTTTTTCAATTAAGTCTTCGACTGAATTGGAATCAACTGATACTCCAACATGCATATTTGTTACTAATTCAGATAAATAGGTATTTTTAGAAACTATAATTGGAAGTTCACAATAAATCGATTCATATAACTTATTTGGTAAAGCATATTTAACATTATTAAGACTTGTATCATATACAGAATATATGCAATCACATTTTGAATATAATTTTGCAATTTCTTTATTGTAATTGTATGGGCCATAGTACTCTACAAATTCTTTTTTATTTGCTAATTCCATTATTTCACTATCATTTGATATTCCTGCAAATAATACTTTTGTTTTAGTTTGTTCTGCTGCTTCAATTAACATTTTCATTTGCTTTTTATAACGAACAACTCCAATAAATCCAATAGTAAATTCTCTATTTATACATTTTTTATAATTTTTAAAGTATTCTAAATTAGGTATATTTGGCATAAAGATGACTTTCTCTTTTGTGATAAACTTTGAAAAATAAACATCGTAATACTTTTCTGATGTTATACTTAGAATATCAATATTCTTGCATGCATTTTTTTCAAGTGTTATTAGAATTTTTCTAATTAATACTTTTAGAATATTTTTAGAATTATTTATTATTAAATTGTGTAGATCCGCAACTTCATAAATAATTTTCTTATTTTTGAACTTATTATTGGTAATTAAAAGTAACATATCTAATCTAAAAGCATAAATATAATCTGGATTTATTTCTAAAAGTATTTTTTTTATTATTTTTTTTAGTTTTAATAATAAGAATATTCTTGTAAAAATTTTTCCGTTTTTAAATTCAACATCTAATTCTTTATAGTTAATTTCTTTAATTTTAACAAATTTTTCATTTCCTCTTTTAATATATAGTATTGTAACATCATATGTATTATTTAACATTTCTAATCTTTTATTAATAAGCGGGTCAGGATAATGTGATACTAATAATAAAATTTTCTTTTTGTTCATAATATCTCTCCTTTACCACTCTATTAATGTTTCTAATTCTTTATTTGATTCTACTATATATTTTTTAGCATCTTCTTTTACTAAATAACTTTTTGAAATCATTGTTTTTTCTTCTTTTAATATATCAGTTTTATTAAATTTTATTTTAATATTTTCTATATTAATAATATCTTTACTCATTGTACTATTATTAGAAACAATCCAATTAGTTATTAGTTTATCTTCATTAATTTTATCTATTATTTCTATTTTATTAATGTTTTTATATATTCTAATTTCTCTTGAGGCAATATTTTCTATTACTCCAATTACTTTTATATAGTCTTTTGTTTCTATTACTTTATCAATATAACTTTCTATTTTATTTATCCATCTAAATGTGCCTATTTCTATTGCATTAGGATTATTTAATTGTATTGTTGAATGTGATTCTCTTCCTCTAAAATAACTTCTTTCTTTAGCATTTAAATTATAACTGTATGTACCTGAATCCATTATTATATTTTTATTATTAATTATTAAATTTATAGCTAATGAATCATTGTGGGCATGACCTTCAATATTTTTAGCATTAAAAAATACTAAATTATTATTAGAATTATATATAAATATTTTTTTATTATAGAAATATTCTTTACTCTTTTTTTCTATATTGTTATTTATCTTATTACCATTAAATTTATTTAATATTTTATTAAGAATTAGTGTTTCATCATTAATTTTATTATTAATAAATAAATCATAATATTCTTTTATATCATTGATTAAATTGTATTCTTCATATATTGAATATAAATATCCATCATCATTATCACCATAATTTAAATATGTATTATTGTCAGTATAAATAAAGTTTAATACATTTAGTGACTTATTAATAGTATTATTTATTTTATTAAATAATTCTTTATTATTTATAAAACATAATGATAGAATATACATCTTTGTAACAAACCATTGATAAGTAAAACTATTTTCTTTTGATAAACCATCTTCATCAATAATAGTTAAATATTTACTAAGAATTAAAGATGATTTTTTATACCATTTATTTGATTTTTTTATATCAATTATTCTTGATAATAATAATAGTGCTGTTGCTTCCCCAATTACATGATTATTAGGAATACAACAATCTGAATAATCTATTTCATTACTAATATATTTAGCATGTAAATACAATAATTCAGTGTATTTTTTATTTAATTCATCATCTGATAAGATCATTAATGTTAGTGATATATTCAATGCTCTTATTGCTACTTCTAAGTTATTATTCCAATTAACACTATATTCATATTTATTATTTTTTTCCCAATAATCAATTATATTTTCAATATATTCTTTGTATTTTTTATTATTTGTTTTCTTATATTTTATTGCTATTGGAACAAGAAATTGAAGTCTATTATATTCCCAAATTATTTTAATATCTTTATACTTCTTTAAATCTATTTTTCTCCAAAAGACATTTTCTGTAGTTAATTTAGTTATTATTTCTTTATATGAACTATACTCATTAAAAATTTTTATTGTATCATTATCAGTATATTTTTCTTTTAATTCATTGCCTTTTATATTTAAATTAATATCATTTAATTTTAAATTTGAAGGTATTTTATTTACTTTGTTTCTTATATAAAAATATCCAATAATATTTTTAAATTTATATTCTATTTTTTTTAATAATTCTTTTTTATAGAGAGCCTTATAATATAATACATATTTTTTAATTTTCATTTTTTAATACTTCTCTTTCAAATTTTTGAGCAATCTTTTTTCTCGAATATTTTTCTAATACTTTCTTTATTACTTTATTTTTATCTTTTTCATATTTATTATAATTGGTTAATATTAACTCAAACTTATTATATAATTCTTTTTCATTATCTGTGTACTCTCCGAAAGAAAATTCTTCAAGTATCTTACAAGAGTCTCCTTTTGCTAATAAAAGAATTGGACAGCCTGATCCTAATGCATCAAATATTTTAGTTGGTATGCTATCTGTCATATTGCTGTTTTTTAATGATATAAAGCTAATTTTAGAATGCTTTAATATTGTATATACTTTTTCATATTGAATTTTTCCTACTAACTTTATATTCAATAAATTTAATTTATCAATCTTTTTAGATAATGCATCTTTATATGCCCCATCACCAAAAATTAGAAATTGAATATTCTTCATTTTTTTACTTTTATTTGCTAAATCTACTAATGCATCTAGATTTTGAGCAAGTCCCACATTCCCAATATATACTATTGTATCTTTTTTATCTAGACTATATTCTTTTATTACTTCTTTATCTATTTTAAAATTAATAAAATTATCGTCTAAGCCATTTGGAATATATTTTACCTTTTCTTTATTTTGAACATAATTCTTAATTTTTTCAACTTTGCCTGGTGTAACTGTAGTTATATAATCACTATGTTTATACATAAATCTTGCTATAAAATTAAATATTTTATAATACATACTATCTTTTGTAAAACTATTCATTTCTACTGCAATATCTGGCCATATATCTCTTACATCATAAACTAATTTTGCTTTTTTTATTTTTGCCAGAAAAAAACCAGTAAAACTAATAAGTGGTGGCGGTGATGTTGTAACTAGATAATCAATCTTACTTAGTCTAAATAATCCAACAAAAAAGGCAAAAAAAGCTAATGACACATGTTCTATAAATCTATATATATTTTTCTTTTTACCAAGTGCAATTATTGGGCAATATATTATTTTGTATTTTCTATCTACATCTTTTAATTCATTTTTTTTATTATGTTTACCTGTTAATATTATAACTTCATAATCTTTTTCACTTAGATAAGATGCTAGCGAGTCTATTCTTTTTGTGCATGGTCCGCCTTCATTAATGTTAAATTCATGTGTGTAAAATACTATTTTCATTATACACCACTACCCACTAATACTTTATCATCTATATTATCATTACTTTTGTTTTTTAGATATTGTACTTTTTGCTTTATTTTATCATTATGTTTTTTGTTCTTTTTTCTATTTGGTGTCTTATTTTGATTTTTTAATATATTTAATTCTTCATGAATTGCTGATTTTGAATTACTAAATCCTTCTTTTTTTAAGACACTTTTTATTGTTTTTAATACGATATATATATCTAAAAATAATGACATATTTTCTACATATTCAACATCTATATCTATTCTTTCAATTATACCCAGATTATTTCTACCACTACATTGTGCTAATCCTGTTATTCCTGGTAATACTTCTAATCTTCTCATTTGATGTTTTGTAAAATATTTTGCATAATCTACTATCCAAGGTCTTGGTCCAATGAAAGACATTTCTCCTTTTAAAATATTAAATAATTGAGGTAATTCATCTAAAGATGTTTTTCTTAATATTCTACCTATTTTTGTAACTTGGTCTTCTACTGAAGTATCATATAAATTGTTATTATATATCATACTTCTAAATTTATATAAAGTAAAGTTTTTATTGTTTTTACCGCTTCTTATTTGCTTAAATATTACTGGTCCTTTACTATCTATTTTAATCATTATTGCTATTATTATCATTAATGGCGAAAGTAAAATAACCAATATAAGTGCTAATATTAAATCTAATAACTTTTTTATTACCTTTCTATACATCTAAATCACCAATTAACTACTTTCTATTTCTTCTTTGCTAGCATTATACTTACCACTAATCCTAGTGATAATACTACAATAAGTATTAACCATTTCCCTTTATAGCTTGTATCTGTTTTAGTTTCTTTTGAACTATCTATTTGAACTTTTTTATTTACTTTTACATTTATTATATATTCTTCATTAGAATTATCTAAAGATGCTTTTATAGTTATTTTATTATTTTCTAAGTCTTCAATTTTTTGATTTGATATATCAATAGTAGTATTTTTATCTTTTGCTACTGGTTTTAAATCTAATTCTTTAATATCTTCATCAATATTTACTGTATATTCATAAACATCTTCTTTTAATTCTATTTGTACTATTTCTGAATCAATACTTTCTAATAAATTCTTTTTTGCTTCTTTTGGTTCTTCTTTTTTTTGTTGTACTATATTAGTACTATCTTCTACTTTTACTGTTATTACTAAATTATCTTGATTAATTACTGTACCATCAGTAGTGGTTAATCTTATATTATTTAGATTAATATTACTTGATTTTACATTTGGATTTTGTACTACATTTATTCTTACTTCTCCTAATGTAATATTTCCTGTTACTGGTTCATCAAAAGTAATTGTATGTGCTACTCCTGATGTATTAATCTTATAATTAGAATTAACTATAAAATTACCTGTTATATCATAACTATAATATACAAAATTAAATTCAATCTTACTTATTTCTTTATCAAAATTATCTGTTATACTTAGAGTTGTATTACTTCCTTTACTTAAAGTTATATCATTTTCACTTACATTTAATGCTTTTACTTTAGTAGTAAATGATATAGAAATAAATAATATAAACAATAAACCTACTAACTTCTTCATCTTTGCTCCTTATCCTCTACAAAAATTATAACATTTTATGATACATTATTCAACTAAAAATACACTTTTTTGACATAAATATAAGGTATTAACTAATTTTATTAGTTAATACCTTGATAAAAAACTATTTTATTTAATTATTTTTATTAGAAAATATGTAACTACTAATATTGCTGTAATCTCTAACATCATAATTAAAGTAGACATATTTACATAACCTTTTGGTTTATCTTCTTCTTTTTTTAATGTTTTAACATATGGTTTATTTTTGGATTTCTCTAATTCTTGTTCTTTAATCATTAAATATCTTCGATATACTTCTACTCTACGAGTCCATATTTCTTTGTCTATTTCTCCTAAATTATTTAATAAGGATGGATTCTCATAAAACATTACTACTTTTTCTTTAATATCATCATCATAACTCTCAAAATCCTCAGGTATTTCTTCTTTAACATTTGGTACATCTTCATAACTACTACTTAATGATTCATTATTATTTATTCTTTCTGAAGTATCTATATCTTGTTCATTATAATTTGCAGACTTAGGTTCTCCAACTTTAAAATTTTCAAACTTATCTTTAGTTACTTCATATATTTTTCCATAACTAGATAATCCTATCATATTTTCTATATTTATATATGATATATCTAAATCAGTGGAATATCTAACTAAAAAAAATAATTTCTTATAATCTTCACTTGATAGAGATTTTACTTGTCCTAAATATTTATCAATATTTTCTACTGGTATCATTTTTAATTCAATATCTTCATTTACTCTTTTATCCCTTAATATATCAGTAGTATTTTTTTGATTATCATTACCTTGATACTTTTTATTTTCTTCTTGTACTTCTTTTAATATTTCAGTTAAACTTCTGCCATCTTTTTTATTTTCTAATACTACTTCTTTACCTAGAGTATTATCATAGAAATAAAATATTTCTACTCCTGTATCTAATATTTTATGTTCTATTTTACTAATATCAATTCCAAATGTTTTAGATATTTCTTCAGGTAATGATTTAGGTTTAGAATCTAAATACTTATCTATTAATAATTCTCTACTACTAGGAAAAGTATTTCTTAAATTATTGAATAAGTTAGATAATTCAGGATTCTTATTTAATTCATCATTAACTTTATTAATTAGTTCTAATTCCTCATTATTAAATACTACTTTATTATTTAAAGTATATTTATCTAATAATTCAAAATATTTTAATATATCTTCTTTTTTCATATTGACTCCTACTTTTTATATTCTCTTCTATTATAATTTTATCACAAATATATTTTTTAAACAATAAAAATTTAAACAAAATAAAAAAAGCTAAGATAAACTTAACTTTATTTTGAGAAATCAACTTTTATATTTTCTCTTTTATCATTTTCTAATTTAAATAATTCTTTCTTTTCAAAAGCAAATATTTTAGCAATAATATTCGAAGGAACTGATTCTACTAAATTATTATATGATGTTACTGCATTATTATAATTTGATCTAGCATAACTTAATTTATTTTCTATTTCATTTAAATTATTTTGAAGACTTAAAAATTGCGTATTAGCTTTTAAATCAGGATATGACTCTGCAAGCATCATTACATTATTAAATTTCTTATCAATACTTTCAGTTTCTTCAATACTAAATCCATGATTATTATATGAAGATCTTAAACTAGTTAATTCTTCCAAAGTAGAAGATTCGTGTTTAGCATAACCTTTAACACATTCTACTATATTTGGTATTAAATCAAATCTTTGATTTAGTAAAACATCAATTTGTGATTCCTTTTCTTTTACCCTATTATTTTTTCTTATGAATTTATTATAATTTGTTATAATCATTCCTGTAATTATTACTATTATTAATAATATTATATTTATTAACATTTCTTATTCCCCCTTACCTTGTTTCTATGGTTACTTTATTTACATAACCATTACTATCATAATCTATTGATATTTCATAATATTGAATTTTTCTATCACTGGTCCAAGTTTTAAGACTATTTTTTATAGTTTTGATATTATTTGGATCAGTTCCATAAGATGTCCCATCAAATAATACTTCGACTAAATGATCACTATTCTTTTTATTATTTTTTATAATTTTATCTATTTGAAATTCTACACCTGAATCTGTTTGTTTACCACCCCAAGTTTCAAAATCTCTATTAAAACTATCTCTTTCACTTTTTTCTTTTTGTTCTTTTTGTTTTTGTTCTATTTCTTCTTGTGTTTTCTTTATTTTATCTTCAGTTTCTTGTTGTTTCTTTAAAATATCTTCTTTTGTTTTTTGAATTTCTGCATTCTTTTCTTTTGCTACTTCTATTATATCACTTCCTACTCTATATAATAAAGTAGTTAATGATGCAACAAAGATAATTATTACTATATAAAGAATTATCTTTCTATTAGAATTATCTTTTTTCTTAGGTTCAACTTTATTCTCATGTTTATTACCTTCTAAAGATAATTCATCATTGGTAAGTATATTTATATCTACTTCAAATAACTTACTCATTGCATTTAACTTATCCATATCAGGCTTTGTTTGTCCAAGTTCCCATTTAGATATAGTTTGCCTTGTTACATCAAGTTTTTCTGCTAGTTGTTCTTGCGATAATAACGCTTTTTTTCTAAGTATTATTAACTTTTCATAAAATTTCATACATACACCTTCTCCTTTTTTGTCCAATAGTTTAACATTTTATAACATATATGTCTAGCAACTTATGTTGGAAATTTGTCAACTTTTATTAACATTTATGTTAACTAAATATCTTACACTACTTATCTTAATATAAGTTTACCATATTTATATTCTTTTAGCAATTATTTTTTAAATATTACTTGCAAATAATATTATCATATCTTATAATAGAAACTAACACTTAAAATAAACAAGGATGTGATAACATGGATATATCATTATCATTAGATAGAATAAATTTTACATTAAAAGAATACGATTATATATTTGATAGTAATTATTTTATAATATGTGAAGATACTACACTTTATGGTGAGAATTATACTGATGTAACAAATGAATGGATAATAAATGCAAAACCTAATACTCATATAGTTAAAGATAGAAAGTATTTTGAACATAACGGAATTAAATACAAAGTTGATAATAAAAATATTGTACTTGATTATTCTGATAAAGAAAAAGAAGTTGCTATATGGTTAGAAAATATATTTGGTGGAGAAATATATATGTTACCTAGAATAAATAAGCCAGATGGAATTCAAACTGCTGATTATTTATTTAGAGGTGAATATTGGGATTTGAAAACAATAAATGGCAAAAGTAATCAAGTTCTATTCCATTCAATATATAAAAAGAAAACTCAAAGTAATAATTTCATTTTTAACATAGTTTCACCTGAGTTAAATATTAATGAATTACAAAAACAAATTCATAAATTATACAATAGAAAAGATACAGATTTTTTACAAAAAGTTATATTAAAAAAAGAGAATAGAATCTTCGTCTATAAAAGAAAAATGTGACCGCACTGGTAATTCAGCACGACCACATTTAATATACACATTATAGTGTAAAAACTATAACGTGTCTAATAGACCAGCCGCAACCCTACGGGTCACGACCAGTCAAATGTAATTACAATTACATTATATTATATTCTATATCAAATGTCAACTTTTATTCATATTTTTTAATAAAAATGTGACCATTGATATAAAAAAGGATTAACCATCAGTCCCCAAATATGGACCAGGACCAATCCAAACATAATTACATTATATAAAACTATTAGTTCTAGAAGTTGACACCCTCTCCGAGCGGAGTGGGACCAATCTCAAATGTAATTACTACTACATTATATTATCATTTATATTTAAAGTCAATAAATAATACTTAAATTTTGAAACTAACTTAGGTTCAAAATTTCTTTTTAATAACCTCAGGTATTAAAAAGCCTTGGAATAACTTTTAAGTTATGAAAAGGAAAAAAGATAACTAAAACTAATTATCTTTACTATTACATAAACTATATAAAGTTGTAACTTCTTTAAATGTTAACTTTCTATATCCTCCCTCTTTTACTTTATCTAAGGTTAAGAAAGCATATTTTTCTCTTTTTAATTTTATTACATCATATCCTAATACTTCAAACATTTTTCTTATTTGGTGATTTCTTCCTTCATGTATAGTTATTTCTACAATACTCTTATTATTTAATTTATCTACTTTTTTTACCTTTACTTTTGCTCTTGAAGTCTTTCTTCCATCAATTACTACACCATGAATTAATTTAGATATATCACTTGGAGTTAATACTCCTTTTATTTTAGCTATATATACTTTATTTATATTTGAAGAAGGATGCATAAGTAAATTAGCTAGCTTACCATCATTAGTTAAAAGTAATAATCCTGTTGTATCATAATCAAGTCTTCCTATTGGATATATTCTAGTATCTGTTTCAATTAAATCTACTACTGTTTTTCTACCTTTATCATCACTAGCAGCACTTATTACTTCTCTTGGCTTATTTAATAAATAGTATTCATAATTTTTATTATTATCTAAAATATTACCTTCTACTTCAATAGTATCTCCTTTTTTTACTTGACTCCCTAATTTATTTACAATAACACCATTTACTTTAACTTTATTTTGTGTTATTAATTCTTCAGCATGTCTTCTTGAACAATATCCTAAATTTGCTATAACTTTTTGTAATCTTTCCATATAATTGGTCACCTCGTAATAATTATATAGTATTTTTATCTTTTTTACAAGAATTATTTAATCTTCTACTTTTATATTATATACTGAAGGACCCATAATACTATTACCATATATATCAAATCTACTTCCATGGCAAGGACAATCCCATGTTTTATCTATACTATTAAATATTAAATTACATTTCATGTGAGGACAAGTATTTTTTACTTTAAATTCCTTACCATTTTTATTTCTATATACTCCATATTTTATATTATCTTTTGTTTCTATTCTTACATTATCTATAAGAGTATAAGAATTATTTAATTTAGTTAAGATATAATTTTTCATATTATTATAATTATATATTGTTAAATTAATTATCTTTTTAGTAGTTAATCTTCTGTTTAATCTAAACATATCAATATACTTATTATCTTTACCTTTAATTATATCTGATAATATTTTACCTCCAATTGTACCATTAGTAAGTCCCCATTTATTATATCCAGTTGATAGTAATAAATTACTATTACCTACTTTTCCTATTAATGGTAAATTATCTAATGTCATTACATCTTGATTCATAAAATAATATTTTACTTCAATATCAAATAAATCTTTAAATCTTTTAATATTTTCTTTATGTATATTTTGTTCTATATCATTATAATCTAACTTCTTAGAATTAGTACAATATAATAAATATGTCTTATTATTTGTAGTATAATACCTGATTGAATTAACTGGATTACTAGATATTGCTTGAAATTTCTTATTTTTCTTAACTAGACCTGTAGTTATATAAGACTTTTCTACCATAACTTTAAATGGTATAAAATATGGATTAATTATAAATGGATAATTAGTAGCAATTACTACATATTTTGTTTTAATTATATTATTATTTGCTTTTACTATAAAAGTATTACTTTCTTTTATTATTTCAGTTGCAGTAGTATTTTCATATATTTTAATATTAGAATTAAGTAATATTTTCTTTATTGAATATAAATATTTTAATGGATGAAATACATAACTATTATTAGTTTTTATATTATATATACAAGGAAATGCTATAGGTAATTTATTATGAGTAGTATAATTTATATTTAAATCTTTATATACTTTTATCTCTTTATTAAATTCTTCAATATCATCATAAGAATTTGTAAATACATAAGAAGAAGTCTTTTCTAAATTACATTCTATATTATTAGTATTAATTATATCTAATATTAAATTAATTGCATCTTTTTGACTTTCTAAATATAATTTTCTATATTTTGAAGGTATCTTATGATAAATTAAATCTTGCATTATAGTTAATTTACCTGTAGTTAATGATGTTGAACCTGAACCAATATGATTTTTTTCTATTAAGGCTATATTTAAAGATGTATCTTTAAGAAAGTATGCTGTTGTTAATCCTGTTATACCTCCTCCTATTATTAATACATCTACATTAATATCATTAGTTAAACTATCAGTATAATTTTTTCTCATATAATTATTCCATATACTTTTATTTTCCATAATTTCACCATTATTATTATGATATAAGTTAAAAAAAATAATACATATATGAATTTAATATGTATTATTTAATATTATTTTACTTTAGCAAGATAATATGCTTTCTTGCCTCTTTTAATAATGATATATGTATTATCTAAAAGAAATTTACTATCTATTATTACTTCTGGATTAGTTTCTTTTACACCATTTATACTAATAGCATTTCCATTAATAAATTCTCTTGCTTCTCTTTTACTTGATGCTACTTTCATATCAATTAATAAATCTGTTAATGTTTTATTTAATTCTATTTCTTTTACTTCTTCAGTTGAAAATAATTCTTTTATTTCATTACTTGTTAAATCAGTAAATTTATTATTAAATAAACTATTTGCTAATTTTACTGCTTTTTCGTATTCATCTTTTCCATGTAAGAAAGTAATTATTTCTTTTGCTAAAGCTTTGTGAGCTTCCCTTAACTCCGGATGTGTTTTATTAGATAATTCTAATGCTTCAATTTCTTCTTTTGATAAGAAAGTATATATCTTTAAATAATCTATTACCATTTCATCTTCAACATTAGTAAAGAATTGATATAACTTATATGAAGATGTTTTATCCTTATCTAACCATAATGCATTACCTTCACTTTTACCAAATTTATGTCCTTGACTATCTGTAACAAGTGGCATTGTAAAACCATATACAGTATCTCCAGTAGATTTTCTAATTAAATCTATTCCTGCGGTAATATTACCCCATTGATCACTTCCTGCACATTGTAAATCTACATTTTTATTTTCATGTAACCATTTAAAATCCATTGCTTGAAGTAACATATAAGAAAATTCTGTATAAGTAATTCCTGTATCTAATCTTCTTCTTATAATGTCTTTATCTAACATATAATTAATATTAAAGTATTTTCCATAATCTCTTAAAAAATCTAATACATTTAAATCTTTTGTCCAACTATAATTATTTACTACTTCAAAGCCAAATAATTTCTTTACTTGATTAGTTAATCCTTCAATATTTTTTTGTACTTGTTCTTTTGATATCATTGCACGTTCAGTAGTAGGTCTTGGATCTCCAATTTGTCCAGTTGCACCACCCACTAAAAGTATTGGATTATGTCCATGGTCTTTTAATCTTTTAGATATTAGAAAACTTGATAAGTGTCCTACATGTAAACTATCTGCTGTAGGATCTGTTCCTATATAAAATGTAAGACTACCATTATTAAGTTTATCTATTAATTCTGGACTAGATATATCTTTAATAAGTCCTCTCCATACTAATTCATCATATAATTTCATTTTAATCATCCTTTCTCAAATAAAAAAACTTATTATCTGTAAAGACGAATAATCGCGGTACCACTTTACTTCATAATAAGTTATGCTCTTTCTTTCTTAACGTGAAATATCCGTTTTAACTCTGAAACTGTAACTTCTTTATTTAAACTTGGTTAATTCTCACCACCATTAACTCTCTTATTACTACTTAAATAAATACTTTTATTTCTTCTTCGTTAAATATAGTTATATGATAACATAATAAATTTATTTTGTAAATAGTTTTTTATTTATTATCTATTACTACTTTTTCTAAATATATTTTTTCATCAAAAGCACCACGTTTTTTATTTTTTTGTTCTGCAACAAAAATAACATCATTTAAAGTTTTATTTTCTAAATTTGCAAGTGCTTTTATTATTTCTAACATATCTGCTAATTCTTCTATTCTATCATCCTCTGAAGAATTAAGTACTTCTTGATATTCTTCATATAATTTATTTTCTAATTCTTTTTTGTATTCATCACTATCTAATATTCTTGTAATTGGAATTTCTCCATTACTTTTAATTATATTAGGAATATTATCTCTTACTAATTTATTATATACTTTTTCCATATTACTTTTCCTTTTCTTTCTTTTCTAAGTTAGACACTATTTCTTTTATTTTTCTAAACCTATGATTTAAACCTGATTTAGTTATCTTAACTCCTGTTTCTAATGATATAATATCACTTAATTCTTGTAATGAACTTTCTGGATATTCTAATCTATATTTAATTAATTCTTGTAATCTTTCATCTAATAAATCTATCATGTCATATTCTTTTAGCTTTTCTATATCTTTTATTTGCTTTGATGAAGTCATAAATATTTTATCTACATTTGCTTGTTCACAATTATTTAATCTATTTGTCATATTTTTATGATCTCTATATATTCTTATATCTTCGAAATAAAGTACTGCATTATATGCTTTTATTACTCTTAAGAAATCGCTTATTTTTTCTGCTTCTTTTATATAAACAGTATAGTTTTTAGTTCTTTTTATTATTTTAGCATTAAGATTATAGTTATCTAATAAACTTTTTAT
>OJAW01000204.1_pt1 | contig 45591 bp, 40 predicted proteins | sample 1589151 | NCBI WGS metagenome assembly OJAW01 (sample SAMN03283290) | human gut metagenome | biome: human-associated habitat; material: feces | host: Homo sapiens | place: Peru | collected 2012
AGCAGCGGTCTCCAAAACCGCGTGCCGAGGGTTCAAGTCCTTCTGCCCCTGCCAATTTTTACAGATTAATCTATTGGTTAATCTGTATTTTTTTGTTTATAAACCACAATATATTGTGGATAGCGTTCAATAAATGGTGTTTAATGAATTTTAATGTGTCGTTGCTATATCGTACCTAATTAAAAAATTGCCCTCATTTTTGCCCTCATTTATTTTACTTTTAGCAAAGGTGAAAATCAAAAAAGGGGATAGACCTCGTGAGGAAGTCTGTCCCGTTAAAAATATTTTCTAATCTAAATAGAACTCATATCAAAATTATCTTTCATATACTCTTCATATTTCTTTAATTCTTCTTTTTGGAATTTGTTAAATATGTCAACATATGTGTTGATAGTTGTAGATATATCTGTATGACCTAAATATGTTTTTAGAACCGGTGCAGAAATTCCGGCTTCAATACATCTTGTTGCATAAGAGTGTCTTAACATATGCTGACCGTCTACCTCAAGATTGGCTTTTTCACACAATCGTTTAAATGCACAATTTACTTGACCTGTTGATATAACTCCGCCGTTGCTTTTATTTACAAATAATAGATTATTTTCATTTGGTACATAATTATCTATAATATTTTTTAGTATCGGAATTAAACTTTCGGGAATCGGTATAATTCGTTGACCTGCAATCGTTTTAGTGGCAGCTCCTAATTTTGCTTTACCGTTTGTGTCTTTAGTTATGGTTTTGTAAATATGAATTTCCTTATTGTCCAAATCAATGTCATTTAAAGTCAGGGCGTTTATTTCTCCCATCCTCATTCCTGTCATTAGTGAAATAAGAAACTGAGGCTTGTAATAATTTTTATTAGCTATTGGTTTATAGTCTTTAAGTGTTTCAAGAAATTTTTGCTGTTCCTCTTGTGTAAACCCTCTAACTTTTTTGTCCGGCTTATTTGATTTAGGCTTTAAAACCGTTTTATCATTTAATGGATTTTTATCAATGATATTTTCAGAGATAGCCAATTCAAAAGCTGCATTTAAAGAAGAATATATCTTATCAATGTCACTGTTTGATTTATTCTTTTGGCTACTCAAAAATATTTTAATATCATTTACATTCATTTTTACTATAGGAATTTCTGCAATATTACTTTTTCTGTAAATGTCCAATGTGTATTTTTTCCTCAAATATGTTGAATCTGTAATACGATTAAGATTGTGCTTTAGTGTATAAAAATCCTCTAAAATGTCTGCAACAGTAATTTCTTCTTTTTCTTTTGAAAGATTACGGGCTTTGATTTTTAAAAATTCGTCTGCTTTGTTTTTGCAGATTTTTTCACTTTGACCGTAAAATGTTTTTCTCTTTTTCTTATTATCAATATGATCTAAATATGTAATTCTATATGTAAATTGATGTCTTTTCTTGTCATATGTCATGGAGCCTTCGTTGTTTGAGGCTTTTTTCTTTTTCTTGTTTATTATAATTCAATCCTTTCGTTTAATTTATTTGTTTTAGCCAATATGTACTGCTGTCTTTTTTAGGACCTGATTGCAAATATCGTCTAAAGTCGCTTTCTTCAATTTGCATCTTTTTACCGATATAAATAACTTTATCTTTTAGTTCAGGACTGTCAAAAGTCTGTGATACTCTTCTTGATGACCAACCTGTAATGCGTTTTACATCCTCTTTGCTTAGCAGTTTAATGTCTGAACTGTTTGTATTAGTTTCTAATTCATTTATTATTTGCAAAAGCTTTGAGCAACAATCGTTTAGTTTGTTTACAGTATCAATATAATAATTGTTTTCGCTTATGTTAAATTCGTTATTAATATTTAGCATTTGTTAAGCCTCCTTTCTTTGCTATACATTAACGAATAAGTTTTTAAGATTAATAATTTTTGATGAGTATCACGCTCCTTATGCATAATGATTTTTATATTAAGGCTTACATATGTGTAAATAACCTTATGTAATAATTATAACAAATTTTTAATTTTCAAAAAAATCTTGAAGCTTTGTGCAAAAATGACTTTTCAGAGCTGGTTTGCAACGGCTTCGGGCAGACTTCTCCTATCGAAAGAAAAGAAGTCTTACCTTTACACGGTATCCATAAGCGACTCCCCGTCACCGTATATGTATCCGTATTCTGATGCTTAGACTCTGTATTTCAACAGATATGCTTGTCGGGCGTCCACTACCATCTACCCGATAATCGTTTCCGATTAATGCATATTCTCCCCGACTTACCCTATACGCCGGCAATAGGTTTCCATTGTCGTTCCGAGCCAGTTTGTCATATTAAATTTAACTTATTTGTTAAAATTTAACTTAGACTATGAGGTCAAAGGCCCACTTATACCCCCAGTGCTTATTGTTGTCAGCATCATTAGGTAACAACTTTAAGCCAGCTGAACTTTCTATTTAGGCTTGCCACACCACATTATTTATACTCTAATGTTAAGAGTGGTAGCTACAGTATTTATAAGGAATAGCTGTAGTACTTTCTTGATCTTTCTTACCAAGCAAGAATGGACATTTGTCCATGTATATAATAGTTATAACAAATTTTTTAAAAAACAAAAAATGAAAGGCTATGAGTTTGCTATTTTATTTTCAGAATGTCGTTGATTATTAACTTATGTTTATAGTCCGGTAGACTTTTTATGAGTTTTACAGCAAACCCATAACCCTTCAATATAATTATAACAAAAATGAAATTAAAACGAAAAACTGTGCATAGTTTTTGACGATTATCCAAAATTTTTTTGTCAAAAACGAAAATAATTATTCTGCATCTTGTTTTTGACTTGTTTAAAACTTAAAAAACACTCTTAAAATATAGCTTTCAGCCCCATATGCCTTAATAGAAAAAATTGCCCTAAAGATTATGGACGTTAAAAATTTAATTTTTAAAATTTATTAAATAGGTGAAATTAAACGCTATATCCTTTTTTTTGAACCATTCTTAAGTTCATACAATTATAATCATTTTCGTATACATATCCTATGTCATGATACAAACAAGCCATAAACCACAAATATTTAAAATTAATGTTATCATTATTTTTCTTGTTTATATCAAATTTCAAACTCTTAGCAATTTGTATTCCAAGCAAAAATGTTGAAACAATGTGCGGACTGCGTTCTTTTAAAACGTACTCATATTTAATTATGTATGGATCATCCTCAAACACCTTTCCTTTGCCGCCACATTTAAAGTATTTTTTGATAAAATCATATGAAGCGGTTTCGTCAAACAACATCTCATATTTTAATCGAGGCTGAATCTCATATTTTAAACGAGGCTGATTTGAATGGTAGTATAACCAGCTATCAGGATCTTCGATTAAATCTTTGTACAATTCCTTTAATGTTCCCATTAAAAAGCCTTCTTTCTTATTAAATAATATATTTAGCGGTTTAAATCTCAATGTCAAAAACATCAAATCTACCGGATATTAAAAGAGATAAGATTCCCTTATTCATTTATATCATAATATATTTTAGCGAATAGTCAACATTAGCGAATAGTCAACAGATTTGCTTAAAAACTTCATTTCACCGGTTATCCCATTGTATTTCCTCAAAATACCAAGAGTGCTTTATTCGTTGTAAAATTAGTTTAAATAAAGGAGATATTTTATGACTATTTTACAAAACGAAGATATATTCAAAATCGGGAACGGAATCATCAAAACTCACGACTTGCTTCCTATCGGGACTTACCACATTCAGGAGGACCATAATGGTGAGTTGTATTTGGTTGAGCGTGAGGACTTGAAGGCTGATTGCAAGATTTACGGCGATTATGCAGACAAAGCGCCGAGCGTATACAAAACTTATTTAAATTATCCGAAAAGTATGGGCGTTCTGCTCTGCGGTGCAAACGGCACGGGTAAAACGCTGTTTGCAAAGAAACTGTGCGAGCTTGCAAAAAATTACCAAATGCCGGTTATCTTGGTTGACCGACAGTTTGACGGATTGACTGCTTTCATCGACAGCATTAAGCAAGAGGCAGTTGTTTTGTTTGATGAATTTGACAAAACTATGGTGACTCAAACATTTAGAGGCTCTGAATGTGACCCGAAGTTGCTTTCTCTTTTGGATGGGACTTCGATGAACAAAAAGCTGTTTATTTTTACCGTCAACAATTCCAAACTTATTGGTGAGCACTTAATCAACCGTCCGAACAGATTGCATTACAAATTTAATTTTACCATTCCGAGCATTTCTGAAATAAACGAATACCTTTGCGATTCCATCGACAAAGACAAGCAAACAGTCATTCCGGAAATATTGGAGATTGCTGTGCGAATCCCGCTGAATTACGATGCCCTGCGTGCCATTGCATTTGAAATAAACCACGGCAACAACCTTGACGATTCGCTTTACGATTTGAATATCAATTATTCTGACACCCTGATTTACGATGTTGAAGTTTTTTTAAGCAACGATTTCAACACCCCGACCAACAACAATGTAGAAATTGACTTTTATGCAAAAACCGCACAATTTTTCACAAGTTACGACTATGGCAACGAACAATATCGAGTTTGTATAAATCTTCAAAACGCATACACAGACATTGAAAGCGAAACTTTGATAATTCCGAAAAAAGATATTAATGTTTTTAATACAAGCTCGTCAAAGCGTTATCCGACTGTGAAATATGCACAGCTCAAGCTGAAAAAGCCAAACTAAATAGCAAAAATCCGAGTCTTTGGCCACGAACCAATAAGGCAGTATTTATGAATTATGGTGTAATTCCGATAAAGGGGTTACACCTGTTTCTTTGTTTAAGAGAATTTATCTGCTTTTTTCTGTTCCACACTTTTCATTGTATCAACAAATTTTTGTTCTGTCGGAATATCAAGTGAACCGATTGCCATAAAGTAAATATTTACTTTAACAGTGTTATGAAATGTCGAACAACGCTTAACATTCAAATAATTATTTGGGGCTGTAAATACAAAAAATTGGCGTTCGCAAACTTATTGTGTTGAATATTTCTGCTCCGAATGTTATAATTGATTTAAACAGGGCAAGGAGGTTAATTATGAAAGTCAGCTATGACAAATTATGGAAAATATTGATTGATAAAAAAATGAAGAAATATCAATTAAGAGAACAAGCTCACATAAGCAGCAATTCTGTTGCAAAGTTAAGTAAGGGAGAATTTGTCAGTATGGAAGTCTTGCTTAAAATATGCGAAACCCTTGATTGTGATATAGGCGATGTATGTGAATTCGTCAAAAATAACGAGGATAATGCAAATGCATAAAACCAAAGAACAAATATCGTATAATATGAGACGAGTAAAGTCGAAAGATTCTAAAATTGAGATTATGCTTAGAAAAGAGCTTTGGGCAAGAGGCTTGCGCTATCAAAAAAATTCCAAGAAAGTGTTCGGTAAACCGGATATTGTTTTTATAGGCAAAAAAGTTGCGGTATTCTGTGACAGTGAATTTTGGCACGGTTATGATTGGGATAATAAGAAAAAGGAATTCAAATCACATCAGGATTTTTGGATTCCTAAAATCGAAAGAAACATTGCCAGAGATAAAGAGGTAAATGATCAACTAAAACGCACAGGTTGGACTGTGCTTAGATTTTGGGGCAATGATATAAAAAATAATTTACAGGCGTGTGCCGACGAAATTGAGAGGACGGTAAAAGGTAAAAATGACTAAATATAAATCAATAGATTTATTTGCGGGAATCGGTGGCATTCGTCTTGGATTTGAACGAGCTTTCGGTGATGAATTAAGCACGATTTTTGTAAGCGAATGGGACGAGTATGCTCAGAAAACATACAAGGCAAATTTCAAAGATGATTTTGAAATTGCGGGAGACATAACAAAGATAGATGAAAACGATATTCCACAATTTGACATATGTCTTGCGGGATTTCCTTGTCAAGCATTCAGTCTTGCAGGAAAAAGGCAAGGGTTTAAAGATAATTATAGAGGTCTTTGCCGAGGGACTTTGTTTCTTGATGTTGCGAGAATTTGCGAAGCAGACAAACCAAAGGTTATTTTTTGTGAGAATGTCAAGGGATTAAAGATTCACGACAGAGGAAGAACATTTGAAATAATTAAAAAAACTTTTGAAGATTTGGGTTATAAAGTTTTCTACGATATACTAAACAGTAAAGATTTCGGAGTTCCGCAAAACAGAGAAAGAATATATATTGTGGCTTTCAGAAATGATATTGCACCAGAAAAATTTGAATTTCCAAAAGCGACAGATGATTCCAAAAGGCTGAAAGATATTATTGAAGAAAAACCCGTACCCGCTAAATATTATTTAAGTGATGTCTATGTGGAAACCCTCAGAAGACACAAAGCCCGTCATGCGGCGAAAGGTAACGGTTTCGGATATGAAATTCGTGAATGGGACGGTATTGCCGGAGCTATTGTATGCGGCGGAATGGGCAGAGAACGCAATCTGCTGATTGATAAACGTCAGAAAGATTTAACACCGACAACACACATAAAAGGTGAAGTTAATAAGGAAGGTATCAGAAAAATGACTCCGAGAGAATGGGCTCGTTTGCAGGGATTTCCCGATACTTTCAATCTACCTCTTGCCGATGTCCATCTTTATAAACAATTCGGAAACAGCGTAACCGTAAATGTTATTGAAGCTATTGCAAAACAAATTAAGGAGGTACTTGATAATGCTGAAAGGTAATAAAGGTGAATGGTCTGAAATATATGCTTTTTGTTATTCGCTCAGCCAGGGAATTCTTAGGGCTGCAGATAAAGACTTAAATCCAACAGCGGTTTATTTTCCGATATTAAAAATCATTCGTGAAGAATTGTCGGGTACAGTTTTGAATTATTTTCCTTGTAACGAAAACTGGAAATCAATAAGAATTTTTGATGGTGACACGTTGCTCAAAACTGTAAACAAAGAAGAATTTGAAAATGTTGTTGCAGAGTTATTAGAAAAAATACCCGAAGGGAATCGTGCATTTGAGATTCCGTCTGTAAATGACTTCTTTTCTTTGATTTTTGTTAATAAATTGAAAGCTGATTCGGCACATAAACAAGACATCGACATTCAAATACACGACATTCATACCGGAATATCACCAGTATGCGGTTTTTCAATCAAAAGTTACCTTGGCGCAAAGCCAACATTAATAAATCCTGGCAAAAATACAAATATCGCATATAACATAATTGGATGTTCTGATGAAATTGCAAAAAACGTTAACAGAATTGAAACTCGAACAAAAATTATTGACAGAGTTAACGAACTGGTTAATAACGAATGTGTTTTTGAATTTGACAGCATGGTATCAACACAGTTTCAGGAAAATCTTCAGTTTATCGATTCTCAAATGCCGATTATTCTGGCGCATGCATTGCTGATTGCTTATAGAGACAATATAAAAAAGCTATCTGATGTAATAGAAATCTTAAAAGCTGAAAATCCTCTAAAGTTCTCAAATACAAATATGTATGAATATAAATTTAAAAAATTTCTATGTGCAGCCGCCCTTGGCATGACTCCCGAAAGACATTGGGAAGGTGAAGAAGATGCTAACGGCGGATATATTGTCGTTAAGCAAGATGGAAGTGTTGTGTGTTATCACATCTATAACCGTACTGATTTTGAACAATATCTGTATGATTATACCTGTTTTGACAGTCCGAGTACTACACGTTATGAATACGCTCAGGTATACAATGAAAACAATGTTTATAAAATAAAGTTCAATTTACAGGTAAGATTCAGATAAGGAATATGTTTTATGATTTTAGACGATTTTTCTAATTGGATGAATGAAAACAGCAAATTATCCGAAAGCTCTGTTTATAAGTATAAGCGAGCTCTTAACACGGTTTCCGATGAAATGCTTGAAATAAAAGTTATTCACAAAAGTTTACTTGATATGAGTTTGACAGAATTGGACGTCGCAATATTTGCGATTTTAAATAACGCTCAATTTGTTACAAAAAACCAAAAAGGAAACCATATGTATAGCAGTGCTCTAAAACAATATCGACTTTTCGCCATAGATTGCTTCGATATTGAATCAGATGAACTTGATTTGGTTAATGAAATAAAGCAGAGTAAACTATCTCAAACTGAAAAAGATAATTTGGTAAAAGCCAGAATCGGACAAGGAAGATATCGAGAGAATTTAATAAAGAAATATGATTCTAAGTGTATAATGACCGGTATAGATAACAGAAAACTTCTAATTGCAAGCCACATAAAGCCATGGTCTATTTGTACCAATGAAGAAAGAATTGATATTAATAATGGGTTGCTCCTTTGCGCAAATATGGACAAGTTGTTTGACAGCGGTCTGATTACATTTGAAAATGACGGAATATTACGTATTTCTTCTTTTTTAGGAAAAGAAAATGAAAATCGATTGCATATAGGATCGAATATGTATTTTGATTTAAAAGCGACGATTGTAATGAAAAACTATCTTGAGTATCACAGAGATGTTTTGTATGTGAAATAATAAATTTTGATTGGAGTATATGAATGGCCGCTTTAGGAGTCGGTAGTTTATTTGCGGGTATAGGCGGAATTGATTTGGCTTTTAAGCAATCGGATTTTGAAGTGGTATGGGCAAATGAATTTGACAAAGATGCTTGTAAAACTTACAGACATAATTTCCCTGATACCTTGTTATCCGAATGTGATATAAGAAAAGTTAATGCAAAAGATATTCCCGATTTTGATATTCTTGTCGCAGGATTTCCTTGTCAGTCGTTTTCTATTTGCGGAAACAAAAAAGGCTTTGCAGATGAGCGTGGCAATCTGTTCTTTGAAATAATGAGATTTGCGGACGAAAAGAAACCAGAAGTAATTTTTCTTGAGAATGTTGCAAACCTTACGGAACACGACAACGGCAAAACTTTTAATCGTATTCACAATGAGTTGTCGGAAAGAAATTACTATATAAGATATATCATTGCAGACGCTTGCAACTACGGAATACCGCAACACAGAACGAGAACATATATCGCCGCTTTTAAGGATTTTGATATGTGTAACAAATTTCAATTTCCGAAAGAACAACCGCTCAAAAAGCACATATTTGATATTATTGACCGAAGTGTGAAAGCAGACGATAGTTTTTATCTCAGTGAAAATTCCATACAATATCAAAAGATGAAAGCCGCTATAACAGACGAAAATCAAATATACAGATTTTCGGATTACGGTATTCAAAAAAGCAAAGACGGTATTTCTTTTACGCTTAAAGCGAATATGGGAACTTGGTACAACCGTGTTCCGATTATAAAAGATGATTTCGGAATCAGAACAATAACACCTCAAGAGTGTCTTGCCTTGCAGGGATTTCCTAAATCGTTTGATTTCCCCGATATTCCGATAAAAAGTATGTATAAACAGTGTGGGAACACAGTGGTTGTGCCAGTTGTAAAGCAAATTGTTGCTCAACTTTTGTAATTCAATATGCTACAACACAATATGGATGTTAGAAATTTTATTTATAATGTGAGGTTTAAAAATGAAAATTGATCTTCATTGTCATACAAAAAGGATAAAAAGCGGTGATGGTTCAGGTAGAAATGTTACTAAAGAACTGTTTTGTAAAAAGATTTTTGATGCCGACGTGAAAATTGTAGCAATTACTAATCATAATGCTTTTGATAAAGAGCAATTTTTTGAATTTAAAGATGCAATTTCTGAAAATTGTCAATTATGGCCAGGCGTAGAAATTGACATTCAACAATATGGTCGTTCACGTTGGCATTTGATAGTAATAGCAAATCCAGATAATACAGATATTTTTTCTGATTCTGTTAATTCATTGTTTAAAGATGAAAATTTAGAAACCTGCACCCGCACAATAAAAGAAGTTTATGATTGCTTAAACAAGTGTGATGTTATATACCTTGCTCATTTTCATAAAAAGCCGGCAATTTCAGAAGAAGATATGCAAGACTTAATTAATATTGTAGGAGATAAATCCCGTGTTTTTAATGAGACACCAGACAACAGAACATTAGGCGTTTTTGCTAACTATGGGTATAATGTTATGATTGGAAGCGATGTCAAAGACTGGGAAAAATACGAACAATCAACATTTGCGGATTTAAGATTGCCGGTAGCCACTTTTCATCAGTTTTGTATGTTGGCTAAACGAGACGAAACAATTATAAATACCCTTCTAAATAAGCGAGAATCATTCAAACTTATAGCAAGTCCCCATAAATCCGTCAAATTCCCCATTACAATATTTCAAGACGTCAATATAATATTTGGGCAAAAAGGAACAGGTAAAAGTGAAATTTTATTATCACTGTATGAGCAAATGCTTGCAAAGGGAGTGGATTGCAAAAAATATACCGGCTCTGAAAAAGATAACGATTTTAAATCACTTTTAAAAACTCAAGATATGGAAAGGAATTTGTCATATTTGCAAATTGATGGTTGCGAAAAGGAATTCAGTGAAATATTAGAATGGAAAGATACAAATCCGACAATGTTTCAAAATTATATAGATTGGTGTGATACAAAAGACAATAATAAGAATAAAAGTCGAATGAAAATTACCGACTCTACAAAATTATTAAATGATCCACCAGAGTCATTTGCGACGTATAGTTCAGACAGAACAAATATTAAAAAATTGCTTAAACTTTTCGATAATATAGATTGCAAATTATACTTAGATAACAGCGAAGTTTCTTTGATAGAAAAATTATTAGCAAAAATTGAACAGAACAATTTTGATTTATTATCAAAGGATGTAATTGATTCAAAATCAACAGATTTGACAAATTATAGCATCGAAAAAATAAAAATTATTGCCGATAGAAACTCGGATACTGTTTCTAAACCTTCTTCCACCGGATTTATTGAATTTGCAACCAATCGCTTGGCTTTATTAAAGAACGTAAAGAAGATAAAAGAAAATCTTTCAAAACCAGAGTGCAATGAAAAAAGTTGCCTTGGTGCAATTGAGGAAAAAGGTAATTTATACATTAACAAAAAATATCGTCTAATATGTGAGAATTCCAAAACATCAGAGTTTTCTGTCGGAATAAAAAATTTGAAAGCAATAATTGATGCAATTAATGATATCGAGAATCATATTGAAGCATCGACAATTTCTACACAAATTGACAAACTGAAACAATTGTGCAGCGAAGATAATATATCATCTTTAAAACCATTTATAGGTTTGTCTAAACAAATTGTCACTGAATCAAACGAAGAATATACGCCTTCGAACGGCGAAAAGGGCATTTTGTTACTCGAACGAACTTTATCCGAAGATGCCGATGCCTACTTTTTAGATGAGCCTGAACTTGGTATGGGAAATTCTTTTATTGATACGAATATTAGACCGATGATTTCTTCTCTTGCTAAACGTCATAAAACAGTTGTTATAGCAACGCATAATGCCAATATTGCTGTTCGCACATTACCATATGTTTCAATTTTGAGAACACACCAAAACGGTAATTATAATACGTATATCGGTAATCCATTTAATGATAAGCTAAAAAATATAAATGATGAAAATGATATAAAAAGTTGGACCACTGAAAGCTTACATACATTAGAAGGCGGTAAAGAAGCTTTTTATGAAAGGAAGAGTATATATGAAACAAGCGGAGAATAAGAAAATCACAGTAAAACTTACGGTTTGCGGAGAAACCGATGTTTTGATTTTTTTACTTGATGAGGCAGATCCAGAAAAATATATAATTAATTTGAATGATTCTTCATCTCAGCTTCAAATTAAGGAAGTTTTTTCAAAGCTCCTGGAAGAATTATTATTATTTGATATTGATTTGGTTTTGGAAATACAAGAAGGTTATTCAAAAGGACTTTATAAAGATGTATTCACGGAATATATATCAGAACTTAATAAAGAATTGAAACAAACAAAAGGCATGATGAAAAAAGAATTGGAATAATTGCAATCATAGTAAAAATATATATTTGCACATACACTTAACAGTCACAGGTCTTAGGGTGTCCCTAACGAGGTGTTTGGTAGTGTAGCTATCCGAGCACACCGCTTGTTTCACAACAAAGCGAAAGCAACCGATTTGGGCAACCTGTCCACAATTGGTCTGCTCGCTGAGATTGTGCAAAAAGCGGGCAGATTACCGTTTGGTTATCCAAATGGTCTGCTTGCTAAGATTATGCATTCGAATCTCACAAATAAAATTAAGGCACAGCCTGCGGGTTTTCTCCGTAAGTTGTGCCTTGTTTTTAGTTGTATATTACTTGTTCATTAATAATTTCTGTTGCTCGATTGCGAATATTATTCATCTTCCGCACCCACAATATTGGGTTATCCGATTTCAATTTTTCCGTAACATTTTCTTTTTCGGCAAGGTCTTTTACCAATCGAGAAAAAAGATTTTGAGCCTGTTCTTCGATGTCGGCAAGATATGAATTGAGCTTACCGCTTGTCAGCAAATTGTAGTAACGCACTTTATGGTTTTGCTTCAAATATCGTTTGTGCCTCATTGTCCATACATCAATATTCGTTTCTTTTTCTTCCACCGGTAACGAAAGATTAGGCAATAAATAATCGCCGACCTGCGTATAAGCGCCACCGTTATTTTCAAAAATTGTTTTCATATTAAAACCTCCTTGATTTTTTGTAAGTTCATTATACGAAAAGCAAAATCAAATTGCGAATGTGTGGATTTGGACATAGAAAAAGGCTCTGACCTTTTACAGTCAAAGCCTTATTTCATCATTGCTATGCCTTAGTTTTATTAAATTTTATCATACTGCCTTATAAAACCTCAGCTTTATGAGACGGTTTTTTTTGATGTATCTTTTTTTAGTTTTAGCCAAAATGAATTTGTTTCTTTCTCTGTTTTTCCTACGATCCAAGGCACAGTCTGATTTACTGCATAGCAGAACGGAATCATTATGAGAATTATTCCGACCGTAACGCCTGCATAGATGCTTCTTGTTGTGTTGTTGGAATACAAAAAATTTTCTGTGATAAGAGGCGCGTATTTTTTACATGCAAAGAAAAAATAAAATCTGAACGTTGAATGAAACGCATAATAAAACAGTGTGTTTCGACCGTAACATGCTATGAATTTCGGCGTTTTTATTAACGAAAACAGCATAAACAGTGCGAGCGTACCGACAAACATCTGAATAACGTCAAGCCAAAAGTCCGGATAGCTTCTGCCGTACATTGCCATTATTAAATATTTACCTTTGAATTGTTTTTCGTACAGAATGTTCAGTACGTATAAAGCTAAGGACAACAAACCGATAATCAAACGCGTTCTTTTTCGTAATGAAATGAAATGCTTTTTTATCAGAAATCCGAATACAACGTACGGATATGCTATAAACGTAACGTCAAACTGCATCCACAGCTTTTTTTTGTGTTCATACAGTAAGTACCCGACGATAAGAGAAATCAGACATGACAGAATTATCGCAAGCTCATCTTTTTTTGAAAGCCTTACGACAATAAACATTATACATTCCGAAAAGAATAAACAGGGCAAGAACCACATCGATTCTCCTGTTATAATGTAATTGAAGACGGCCTTTGCCGTATAATAAACCGTTGTTTCTCCGTTCAAAATTCTCGGAATTGCTATAATAAAAACAGACAATGTTATGAGACATACATACGGAATTACAAGTCTTTTGAATTTACTTTTAAAAAACTTAACAGAATCATCTGCTTTATTAAGATTAAAAGTAAAACCGGAAGCTGCGAAAAACAACGGAAGCATGACATGTGTTATCAAAACGTCATAGGTTTTGTTTTCGCTTAATGCAAGATGATGAAAAATAACAAATGTTACCGCAAGAGCCTTTATTGCATCAAGCCAGTCGTATCGAATTTTCGGCGGCGAAATCGGCATTTCTCCGACCGTTCGAGCGTTTTCCATTTTCTGCACCCTCAACTATCAAGTTCTAATTTGTATAAATTCCCTCGAGTTTTTTCATAACGTTTTTTATATCATAGGCGTTTATGTCGCCCTCTGCGGGATTTTTGATTGAGTTGTCAAGGACTGCATCGCACCATACCGACGCACTTTCGTCAAGGGGAAGCGCAGAAAGGTTTTCAACCAAATGCGTTTCTTTTGGAACAGTATCCGATATTACGCATTTAAGTCCGGAGGCTTCCGCTTCTATCAAAGCTATTCCGAGCCCCTCAAACAGTGAGGGGAATATGAATACGTCCATAGCTTTCAGCAGTCGGTTTACGTCGGTTCTGTTTGAGAGAATGAACGTGCTGTCGCTTAGTCCCATTTTGTTATTGAGCTGCTTTACCTCGTCCTCGCATCTGCCGTTTCCGACAAGAAGCAATATTGCGTCGGGACGTCTTTTTTTAAGCTCTTTGAATACTTCGAATATTTTTTTGTGATTCTTTTCGGGAGCCATTCGTCCGACATGTCCGAGCACAAATGCGTTCTCGGGAATACCTATTTCCTTGCGGATTTCGGATTTTGTAACTCCCGGATTTCTGAAGATATCGAGATGTATTCCGTTTTCAAGAACCTCGGTGTCGTTAACATTAAACCATTTGTTGATCTCGTCTGCCATAGCGCGGTGAAGCGCGATAAATTTAATCTGTCTGTTCTTTATAATGGATTTTACGATTATATTTTCGATCTTTGCTTTAAGTCCCTCGTTAAACATCCACGCGACGGGGCAGTGAACCGTATGAAAATACTTAACGTCCCTGTGATCCATTATGAATTTGTAAGCAAATCTGTTCGTTGACAAATGCGTATGTACTGCGTAGACATTTTCTTTCTCGAGAATATCGTATATTATTCTGTAAGTTTTTACGCAGTTTATCGCCTGTCTGACGGGATCCTTCCCCTTGCCGAGCTGATCACCGACAAAATATACCTTTATTCCGGCTTCCGCAAGAGCTTTTTCGGACGCTGAGCCGAGGCTCGGCTGAACGCAAATTACGATATTTTCAAATTTATTTTTATCCATTTGTGTAACGTATTCTCTTAGCAGAGACTCCGTTCCCCCGTTTGCAAGATGAATTATGATCTGCGCTATTTTGTATTTTTTCCCTGAGTTGTTGTCCATATACTTCTCCTGTTAAATTAATGATTGAATAATCTTTATTAGGCAGTCTCTTTCTTCGAATCCTTTTGTATCTTTACAAGTCCGACAGCGACTATGAGTATGAATTTTGCGGCGTTAGCTATCAAAAGCGAATACGTAAGTCCCGTCAGCTCCATGGCGAGCGTCATCGGTAGCACGGTTGCGGCGAAAATGACGGCGTATACCATATTAAGATACATCTGATATTTTTCGTTCGCGATTCTGAGCATTACCGTCATCAGGCAGTTCGATATAAAATAGAATATCTGTCCCGCATTTGCAAGGAAGAAATAGCTTTTTGCCGCGTCGTAGACATTGGGGTAGAAAAGTTTTACGAATATCATCGAGCCGACGTAGCAGCCCGCCATTGCGATTATGCCGATGCCGAGAAGAACGCCTGAGAAAATGAGGTACATTTTCTTTGTAATTTTGCCCTCGTATTTCGTAAGGTATCCTATTAAAACTCCGTTTAGCGGAGTGGTGAGAAGTGAAACAACCTTGCCCAAAAGCGTTGAAACATAGAACGTTGTTACCGCGTCTCCGCCTCCGGTCGCAAATCTGAGTATTATCCTGTCCGCGTTCTGCGCGACGGCGGATATAATATTCGTCGAGGACAAAACCGTCATGGACTTGATATTCTCTTTGAAATACGGCGATTTTTTAAACGGCTCGCCTCTGAAAATCTTTCCGCTTGAAAATACGAATATGAACGCAAGAAGCTCGCCCGAGAGAATCGTAAGCTCCCATTTTCCGGTAAGCTTGTAAAAGAGCAGACCTATGCAGTAGCCGAGCGTTATAACGGCGTAGTAGATAAAGAATCCTTTGTAATTAAGATTCATTCTGTAGTTTACGTCGCCGTAATATCTTAAAACCGTGAATACCGACAGAGGAACGAGCAGTAAAAACGCGCCGACGGTAAACGATTTGTACATTATCAGCGCCGCCGCGGACACGGGTATGCACAGTGCGGATATTATTATAAGAAAAATACTGTAATCCGTGTTGCAGTCCTTATGCTCCCTGTGCTTGACCATTCGCGAATAGTTCGCCGCAACGCCGAATGTCGTACCCATTATCGATACGACGGCGAGAACGGACTGATAGTTACCGAACGCATCCTCGCCCATCCAGTTGTTAAGCGTGGGGTTTATCAGCAGCTGGAGCATGCCGTTCATGAGCATCAGACCGGCTATCGAGTAGATAAGATCCGACGCTATGGATAAGGTTCTTTTCTTTGTATTTTTGTCCATACTCGTTTATGCCTTTACTTTGTTTGTGGGGTAAAAATTACTTCTCATCCTTTTTTGCGAGGTATTCCATGAGATACTCCGCATATTTCGCCTGAAAATCGTAGGTGAGCTTAAGATTGTTCTTAAAGTCGAAGTTAAGATACTTCTTTGTCTCTCTGGGCATCTGCCATGCAAGCTCCTGACTGGGGAACGTCGTGGTAAAATATTTTGTAATAACCTTGAATCTGAACGATTCGGGCGACTGGGTCATGTAGTATTTTTCCCTGTCGAGCGGGTCATAATCATAGTTTCCGAGTGCGCCGGTAATTTTCTGACATGTGATAACGGTGTCGTAATCGGTTAATTTGTCAAGATAATCGTCGATAAGCTCACCGGTAACGAACGGAGCGACAGCGTCGAGAATTATAATTCTCTCACACTCGGGATAATGCTCTTTAATATATTCGAACGCGCTGTTGAGAGAGTCGAGTCTCTCTTTACCGTTTAACGCAAAATCGAAGCCCGAATTTTTAAGCTCCTCGGAATAGTCTATGCACGACGGATCCATAACGACTACGACTTTATCCGTAAGCTTTGATGCCTTAGCCGCGTCGATAACGTAGTCGATAACGCATCTGCCGTTGAGCATTGTATACTGCTTGGGTCTGTCGGCTCCGAAACGGTTTCCGACTCCGCCGGACATTATTATTGTAATATTTTTTACACTCATTTTAATTTACTCCTTTACCGTATTTCTACATGATCGAGGTCAAAATGACCGGGATGTCTGTCCTTTTCGGGGGGAAGCTCCTGCCAGTTTGAGTAGAGAGATTCGAGAATCTTTACATACTCGGCGGGGGCGCACGCCTTGTCGTTTCTTATATCGACATACGTGTACTTGTCGAAAAGATGCTTGTCAAAAACGTTTCTCTCCTGAACCGGGAGCGGAACGGAGGGCTTGAAATAGAGGTCTCCCGTACCGGTGGGAACGGAACCGACGCACTTTTCGTACATGTCGAATATCTTTTTAAGCTTCATATGCTTGCCGATGTTCGACAAAACGGCGACCTCCGCTTTCTGTATAAACGAATAATTGTCGCTGTTTGTGGGCTTGTAGCGGTGACCCATTGCAAGACCGTATATTGTTTTAACCTTGAATATCTGCGACTTGACCTTTTTCGAATCGGTGTCATGCAGACAGTAAAGCTCGATGAAAATTCTGTTCATTCTCTCGTCGTTTGCGAAATTCGACTTTCCTCCGTCTACGCTGAAGGAGTTTACAGCCTTCGAATTACGGTAGAAAATTCTCGGTATAAAGTCGCAGAAATACTCGCCGAACTCGTTGTAGTTTACGAATTCGAATTCGCTGCCCAGCTCGTCGGGCAAAACGCTTATCAGCTTATTGAAATCGTCTCTTCTAAGGTCAATGTCGATATCGTCGTCCCAGGGGATGAAGTCCTTATGACGTATAGCGCCTAAAAGCGTTCCTCCGCTTAAAGAGTATTTGAGATCGTATTTTTTGCATATACGGTCAAGCTCTCTGAGTATTTTTAATTCGATATCCTGTACCTTTGTAAGATTCGCCTGTTGTGTTTCGGTAAATTTCATATTCAGCCTCCTATCGGCGGACGGTAAAACCTGTCCATACATAGGTTACTATAACACATTATTATTATTTTTTCAATATTGACACATGATTTTTCCTTTGATATATTTAATGTCGGGTGATAGCCTTGTCATTGAGAGATTTTTTTAAAAATAACGATGATTTGAGAGAAAAATTGAAAAAGAGCGAAAAGCCGATTTTTTTATACGGAACGGGAAACGGCGCCGATAAGGTCATAGACGATTTTAATTCAAGAGGGATTGAAATTTTCGGTGTGTTCGTAAGCGACGGATTCTGCCGTGACAGGTTTTTCCGCGGTTTTAAGGTAAAAACATTCGCCGATATTCAAAGAGAAAACGCGGACTTTATCGTTGCACAGTCTTTCGGCAGCGGCAGGGCGGAGGTTATAAAAAACGTCGAAAAAATCGCGGATAAATGCGAGTATTATGCCGTCGATGTGCCCGTTTACGGGGACAATATATTCGACAGGGAATTCGTAAATGAAAATATTGATAAAATCGAGCTTGCACGCTCGCTTTTTTATGATGATGAATCGAAAGTGCTTTACGATAATATGGTTAAGTTTAAATTCACGGGCGAGAGAGAATATCTTAAAAAATGCGAGTCGGATTGTGTTCCGTTTGAATCAGAAAAGGGTGAAAAATACCTTGACCTCGGCGCGTACAACGGCGATACCGTATTGTCGTTTGTAAATTCGTGTCCCGATTACTCTTTTATAACGGCGTTGGAACCGGACAAGAAAAATTTTAGGAAGCTTGAAAAAAACACGGAGAATTTAAGAGATATCCGCCTTATAAACGCGTGCGTTTCGGACTTTGACGGTGAAGCCTTCTTTACGTCGGCAAAAGGGCGCGGCGGCTCGTCCGATAACGGGAAAATCCCCGTAAAATCCGTGAGCGTCGACAGCATATTAAAAAATGAAGATGTAACGTATCTTAAAGCCGACGTCGAGGGCGCGGAAGGTAATGCGATTGACGGCATGAGAGAAACAATTTTAAGATGCAGACCGAAAATGAAAATCGCGTGCTACCACAGGAGCGAGGATATTTTTTCGCTGATAATCAAGGTTATGGGGATTCGTAATGATTATAAGGCGTTTATAAGACATACTCCCCACACGCTCGGATGGGATACGGATTTGTATTTCGTATGACAAAAAATTAATGCATATGTGCAAAGAAAATATGAGTTATGGGGGTAAGCTTTGAATTTTTTTCAATGCTTACCCCCATAACTTGATTTTTGTTTGTGCAAAGTCTATAAATTCTTATGCTTTATTTTGTCACGGAAAATAAACTCAAACCGCTTGAAATTTTTTCCCGATATGATATCTTATATATGTAATATATAGGACTGTGCAAAACCGGCAGTCTCATGAAAGGACGTTTTTAATGGGTGACAAGATAAGAATAGGCATTATCGGCTGCGGGGGAATCGCAAACGGGAAGCATCTCCCCGCTCTCGCAAAACGCGAGGACGCCGAACTCGCTGCATTCTGCGATATTATAGAGGAGAGAGCCGTCGATACAAAAAATAAATGGGGAACAGAGGACGCAAAGGTTTACATTGATTATAAGGAGCTTTTAAAGGACGAGACAATCGACGTTGTTCACGTCTGCACGCCCAACCGCTCCCACTCGTTTATAACAATAGATTCGCTCGAAGCGGGCAAGCACGTTATGTGCGAGAAGCCTATGGCTAAAACCTATGAGGAAGCAAAAGCCATGCTTGACGCTTCCCAGAGAACGGGCAGGCTTCTCTCGATAGGCTACCAGAACAGACACTGTCCCGAAAATCTCTACGCAAAAGCCGTATGCGAGAGCGGAGAGCTCGGCGAGATTTATTTTGCCAAAGCCGTCGCCTTAAGACGAAGAGCCGTTCCGACGTGGGGCGTATTTCTCAACGAGTATGAGCAGGGCGGAGGTCCTCTTATCGATATCGGAACTCATGCGCTTGACCTTACGCTGTGGATGATGAATAACTATAAGCCCAGAATGGTTGTAGGAAATACGTTCAGACGGCTTGCGGATCAGAAAAATACGGCTAACGCGTGGGGCGACTGGGATCCCGAGAAATTCACCGTCGAGGATTCGGCATTCGGATATATCGTGATGGAGAACGGCGCGGTCGTTATCCTCGAATCGAGCTGGGCTCTTAACATTGCAAGACCCAAGGAAGCGGCATTCCTGCTGTGCGGTGACAAGGGCGGCATAGACACCGTCGGCGATAACGACGTTACCGTAAACTATGTAAAGAACGGCAGACAGGTTGTCGAGATTCCCGATATGAATGCGGGCGGAGTCGCATTCTACGACGGCAATTCGTCCGACGCGACCGACCTCGACATGTACGACTGGTTCAAGGCGATAAAGGGTGAGGGCGAGGTTTTCGTAAAGCCCGAGCAGGCTCTTGTCGTAACGCGTATTTTAGAGGCGATATATACCTCGGCAAAAACGGGCAAACCCGTATATATTAACGATTGACAGGAGGGAAAACGATGAAATTTGCAGTACAGCTTTACACATTAAGAGATCTTATTCATTCGGGCGGCGACCTTATCAATATACTAAAGGACGTTAAGGCAATAGGATTTGACGGCGTTGAATTCGCGGGATATCGGGATCTGGACGCGGAGACTCTGAAAAAGGCTCTCGACGACGCGGGACTCGTCGCAGTCGGAACGCATATAGGGCTTGAAAATTACGACGAGGAGCATCTCGACGCTACATTAAAATACGGAAAAACGCTCGGACTTACCAAAATGGGCATGGGCGGCGCAGACGTTTTCACAAGAGAAGGTCTTGAGCATTTTAAGAAAATAATAGGTCCCGCGGCTGAGAAGGCCGAAAAAGAGGGTATTAAAATTTATTATCACAACCATGACAGAGAGTTCGCTCCCGTCGACGAAAACAGCGATAAGCTTATTATCGACGAAGTCGCTCAGGTATGCTCATTGCAGATAGACACGTACTGGAGTTTTTACGCCGGCGTTGACAATCATAAATTCTTAACAGAGCATAAGGACAGTATTGTCCACATTCACATAAAGGACGGACTTGACGGTCATCCCAAGGCTCTGACAGAGGGTAACTGTGACCTTGATACGGTCGTTAAGACTGTAAAGGAAATCGGACTTGACTGGGTAATTCTCGAAAACGACAATCCGGAGCCCGACGGTCTTTCCGACATTAAGAGAAGCATGGAGTTTCTCAAAGCCAATTTCAGATAATAAGGAGATTTTACATAATGAAACTCGGAGTATTAACAAATTTATACGCAAAGCTTCCGTTTGAGGAAGTGCTGAAGCATCTTACGGATATGGGCGTTGAGGCCGTTGAGATCGGCTGCGGAGGATATCCCGGAAACGACCACGCAAATCCCGAGGTTCTTTTAAACGACGACAAAAAGCTTGAGGAATTCAAGGCTCTTATAAAGAAATACAATGTCGTAATCAGCGCATTGAGCTGTCACGGCAACCCCGTTCATCCCAATAAGGAGATTGCGGCGAAATTCGACAAGGACATGCGCGATACCGTCCTGCTTGCGGAGAAGCTGGGCATAGATCAGATAAACACGTTCTCGGGCTGCCCCGGCGACTGCGAGGATTCGAAATACCCCAACTGGGTAACCTGCCCGTGGCCGAACGATTTTTCGGAGGTGCTCGAATGGCAGTGGAACGAGGTTCTCATTCCCTACTGGAAAGAGTTTGTCGCATTCGCAAAGAGTCACGGCGTTACGAAAATCGGTCTTGAGCTTCATCCCGGCTTCTGCGTTTACAATACTGAGTCGCTTTTAAGACTCCGCAATGCCGTAGGACCCGAAATCGGCGCGAACTTCGACCCCAGCCATCTTATCTGGCAGGGTATGGATCCCGTTGTCGTTATTAAAGAGCTCGGGGACGCGATATTCCACGTTCACGCAAAGGATACAAAGCTTGATAAGTACAATATCGCAAGAACGGGCGTTCTCGATACGAAGCCTTACGCGGATGAAATTCACCGTTCGTGGCTTTTCAGAAGCGTAGGCTACGGAAACGATCTCGGCTACTGGAAGGATATCGTAAGCGCGCTTCGTATGGCAGGCTACGACCACGTTCTTTCAATTGAACATGAGGATTCTCTCATGAGTCAGGACGAGGGCTTGAGAAAAGCTGTCGAAACTCTCAATCAGGCTATTATTAAAGAGGGAACCTGCGAGATGTGGTGGGTTTAATTCCTAATTATTAATTTATAAAACAATCGGCTTCGGGATAAAACAGAATACCCCGATGCCGAATTTTTTGTTTTTTCTGCAACACTTTATATAAATTTAACGTCTTATGTACGAAAGGAGCGGGACACTGATGAAAAAAGACATACGCTCGCTCGTCCGACGGGCGAAAAACGGAGACTCCGAGGCTTTCGGCGATTTATACGAGATATACGCGCTTGATATGTACAAATTTGCACTGTATTTTATGCATAATGAGCAGGACGCTCTCGATGCGGTGCAAAACGCTTGCGTCAAGGCGTATTCCTCGATAGTGTCGTTAAAAGACCCGAACGCGTTTAAATCATGGCTGTTTAAAATACTGTCCAATATATGTAAATCGTCGCTTACGTCCGCTCAGGCAAAGAACGAATGTAAAACCGCTGACGGGGACGTCCCCGTCGTAATGAGCGGGCAGGACGGAGATTTTACATTGAGAACGGAAATTTACGACGCCATGGAGAGTCTGACGGATGAAGAGCGTACTGTCGTTATTCTCAGCGTTGTGCACCGATACAAAAGCTCCGAGATTGCCGAGATAATAAATTGTCCCGCGTCTACGGTACGCTCGAAGCTTTCCCGCTCGCTTTCCAAGCTGAGAATGATTCTTACATAAGGAGTGACTTATATGAATAAGCAGGATAAAGAGCTTTTAGACAAAATAAAAAGCGCGTCCGATAATGTCTCGCTCCCCGAAGAGCTCAGCAGAGACAATATCGTAAAAAAGCTTGACGGCGTAAAGCAGATAGCTGTCGTCGAGGCTCAGGGACAAAAAACGGTTAAAGGCGGCAGCGGGATTAATAAAAAACGTATAATAAGCGCGGCAGTATCCGTCGCGGCTGCAATTGCGATAGTAATAGGAATAGGAGCGGTCGGATTCGGAAGTAAAACTCCGAAGGTGAAAAGCGGAAGCCCCGACAGCTCGAATGTCAATATTAATAATAACTATAATTCATCAATTGACAGAACGGGCTACGGCGACATTGAAGCCATAGTTGCCGATTACTATAAAAAACAGTTGAGCGAACGGAAAAAAGAACGGATATTCAATTCATTTCCATTATACTCATATAAAAATTCGGCGTCAGACGGTGCGGCAAGCCCGGGTCAGTCTTACAATGAGTCGGCTCAGGTCACCGACGCTTCGTCATACGGTAAAACCAATTTACAGGTTGACGGAGTCGACGAGGGCGATATCGTCAAAACCGACGGAAAAAACATTTATGTATGTTCAAACGACAGAATATATATTCTCGACGTTTCCGACGAAAAAAACATAAAAACGCTCAATTCGTTTCCCGTATATGTAAACGAGGACGACAGCACCGATTCTTATGTTGAAGAAATGTATTTATCGGACGGAATGCTTATTACGGTTGTTTCCGTATTTGATAACGGGGACGAGTTATACTCGGATCGTTGTTTATACTCTTGTGCGGTTCGACGCGGAAATACCGTGGTATCGGTTTATAATATAACAAATCCCAAATCTCCGGTTATGGAGTTTTCATACGCAAGCGACGGCTCATACGTCTCATCGAGACTTATCGGAGGTAAATTTATATACGTCGGACAATACGATATTCCGTTCGACTATTACGAAAATAATGAAGAAACGAGTACCGAAGATTTAAAGGAAAACTGCGTTCCCACCGAGATTATAAACGGAATAGAGAGAAGGAGAATAAACGCCGGTAATATCTGCGTTCGAGATGCCGATAATCCGACGACATATCAAACCGTTGCCTCATTTAACATAAGCGACTGCGAAAATACATTTTATTCCGGCGCGTCGCTCGGCGGAGGCGGGAACGTTTACTGCGACGGCGAATACCTCTTTGTTTCTTCTTACGGACATCTTGAAAAAAACAAGGACATACAGGGCGTTAATTCGTATTCGTCAACAACGATTACCGCGTACAGAATCGACAGCGGCGCTCTTACGAATACAGGTTCCGTAACCCTGCCCGGAAGCGTTATAGGTCAGTTCTCAATGGACAGATATAACGGATATTTCAGAGTCGCCGTTGACGCGATGTATAAAAATGATTCCGCAAGCTACGTGTTCATAGTTAACGATAAGCTCGAAGTCATTTCGAGAACCGAGGCGTTCGGTCTGGGCGAAAGCATGAAGTCCGTCCGCTTTACAGGCGATACGGCTTATGCGGTAACGTTTTTCCAGACAGATCCGCTGTTTGTCATAGATTTAAGCGACGTAAAGAATCCCAAAATTGTCGGCGAGCTTAAAATTCCCGGATTCTCGTCATATCTCCACCCCGTCGGCAATAACCTCGTTCTCGGCGTCGGCGACGGCGGAGACGAAAAAGGCACCGACGGTTCTGCGGAAATCAAGCTTTTCGACGTTTCCGACGCGAAGAATCCCAAGTGCGTTGACTCTCTCAATATAAAAAACGCACATATAAATACCGATCATAAGGCGTTTACCTCGTTCGGCGACGACAGATACGGCGTTATATTGGAGCAGTTCGACGACGTCAACGTAAACATATCCCGTATCAAGGCGCTGATTGTAGATATCAAGACCTCAAGAATATCAAAAACAGAGTATTATATGGGACCGGTCAACGACGATATATACAGAACCCGCGCGACGTATATAGGCGATAATCTGTTTGTCGTGGGAGATTCGGGTGTAATTTCGTACAGTCTGTCGACCGGCGAAAAGCTCGGAACTTACATATACTGTGACAATTGATAATCTTTTAACGATTTCTTTATAAACTTTAAGAAAAATCAAGGTTATTTTAAGCTGTGAACGTTATATTTTAATCACAGGATGCATCAAAGGTCAGCTGTCCCGACCTGAGCGAATAAAAACGGTTAAATGCGGACAGACAAACAGCTCCATGTTCTTAATGAACATTTCATGTACATATACCTCTCTTTTTTAAACCTTACGGTTTGAGAAAAAGCCGATCCTTCCCCCCTCGGATCGGCTTTTTCTTTTTTTCGATTGCAATTGAAGGCTATAGATGATAAAATATTAATGATTTATAATTATTAAAACCGGAGGTTCCCTTATGTCAAAAACACGTTGGTACAAGGACGCCGTTATATATCAGATTTATCCCAGAAGCTTCTGCGACAGCAACGGCGACGGAATAGGCGATATACGCGGTATTATAAGCAAGCTCGATTATCTTAAGGATTTGGGCGTTACGTGCGTGTGGCTGAGTCCCTGCTACAAGTCGCCCAATGCGGACAACGGCTACGATATCAGCGATTACCGCGATATCATGGACGAATTCGGCACGCTCGGCGACTGGCAGGAAATGATAGACGGCATGCATGAAAGAGGAATCAAGCTCGTAATGGATCTCGTCGTAAATCATACGAGCGACGAGCATGAGTGGTTCAAGCAGTCCCGTTCTTCAAAGGACAATCCGTACAGGGATTATTATATCTGGAGAAAGGGAAAGGGCAAGGACGGCAGAACTCCGCCGAACAACTGGACGTCGAGATTTACCGGCTCCGCGTGGGAGTACGACGAGACGACGGGCGAATTCTATCTCCACCTTTTCCATAAGAAACAGCCCGACCTTAACTGGGAGAATCCCAAGGTAAGACAGGAGGTTGCGGATATCTGCAGTTACTGGTTCGAAAAGGGCGTCGACGGTTTCAGATGCGACGTTATAACTTATATAAGCAAGGATCAGTCGTTTGCCGACGGTAAATTCAATCCCGTCGTATGCGGTGACGAGCATTTCGTTATAGGACCGAGATACCATGAGTTCATTCACGAGCTTAACGAAAAATCGTGGTCTAAGTACGACACGATGATTGTCGGTGAGGCGCAGGGCATTACGATAAACAATGCGTTTGACTGCGTTGACGAGAGCCGTGAGGAGCTTGACTGCGTGTTTACGTTCGAGCATCAGACCGAGGTTGACTCGTTTATGACGACTATACCTAAGCCGTTTAATCTTAAAAAGTGGAAGGAGATTTTCTCATCCTGGCAGGCTCTGCCCGACACGTGCTGGAACTCGCTCTATCTTGAAAATCATGATTATCCGCGTGTTGTCCCGCGTTACGGAAAAACGGAGTACCGCGAATATGTCGACAAAATGCTTGCAATCAGCATTAACTTCTTAAAGGGTACGCCGTATATATATCAGGGACAGGAAATCGGTATGACGAATTTCGAGGATCTCGAACCCGACGAGTACAGGGATGTAGTTTCATTACAGCTTCGCGATACGGTCAGAAAGTTTTTCCCGCCGGCAATGCCCATAGTAAAGTGGGGACTTAACAAAAAAGCGAGAGATCACGCGCGCGCTCCGATGCAGTGGGACGACAGCGAGTACGCGGGATTTTCGACGGTCGAGCCGTGGATGCCCAACAACCCGAATTATCCCGAAATAAACGTTAAAAAAGCCCTTGAGGATAAAAACAGCGTGTGGTATTTCTATCAGAAGATAAACCGTATGCGTATAGGCGACGAGATAATAAGATACGGCACATATAAGCAGTATATGCCCGAAAATAAGGATATCTGGGTGTACGAAAGAGCATACAACGGCAAAAAATACGTCGTCGTCGCAAGCTACACGGACAAGGAAGCCGTGTTTACCATGCCCAGGGAATTAAGATATAATAAATGCAGGCTTATTCTTCATAATTATAACGACGGTGAGTTCATGCTCACAAGCTGTCGTTTGAAACCGTACGAGGCTTTTGTATTTGAGACGGAGTAACGGGGATGTTAAAGGTGATGTTAAAAACGCCCGGACCGCAAAAAGCAATTGTATAATAAAATAGGTTTGCTTTTTGCTATGAATTAACCTCACCCTCGGAGTACTTTTGTACGCCGTCGGGCAAGCCTAAAACACCGTTTGGGACGGCGTTTTAGGTTCGGTTAATCCATTCCGAACTTTTTTTCCTATCCCCTCCGTACAATAAAACAGCAGGTCTGTGAAAAATTTTTTCACAGACCTGTATTTATATAGTTGTATTTTAATCCAACAGCGACGTGTATTCGTCACCGAACACTTCGAGTGTGCGTTTGAGTATATTATTCATAAACGCTATCGCAGTGCCGTAGTTCGTTATCGGAGTGCCTTCGTTTACGCACGTCTGCATTCTCGATATCATTTCGCGCTCGTTGAGCATACAGCCTCCGCAGTGAATTACGAGCGCATAAGAGCTTACGTCCTCGGGAAACTCCCTGCCGGAGGTGAATTCGAATTCGAGCTTTTTGCCGGAAAACGCCGTTATCCATTTGGGAAGCTTTACCGTGCCTATATCCTCGCACTGTCTGTGATGCGTACAGCCCTCGGAGATTAAAATTCTGTCGCCGTCTTTTAATTTATTGAGCGTTGACGCGCCTTTAACAGCTTCCTTTAAAATACCCTTATACCGTGCGAAAACTATCGAAAACGAAGTCAGTGCGATATCCTCGGGTACGATTTTCGATACCTTTTCAAAAGCCTGCGAGTCCGTTACGACGATTTTCGGCTTTTTATTCATTATCGACAGTGCGTATTCAAGCTCCGACTCCTTTACGACTATATTAATGCACGAATTATCGAGTACGTCGCGGATTGCGTTCTGCTGCGGGAGAATCATTCTGCCCTTTGGTGCGGCGGAGTCGATTGGCGTAACGAGCACGGCGATATCGTTTTTATTTATTAAATCGCCGAGAATCGGCTTTTGCTCCTTTGATTTTCCTGAAAGCGAGCCGATAAGCTCTTTTAATTCGTATATGTTCGTGTTGTTCTTTGCGCTGACGTAAATCTCGTTTTTACCGGGCGCGGGAACAGAGCCGAGCAGATCCGATTTATTATATACTGTTATGTACGGTATGTTTTTTTCCTTAAATACATCCGTAAGCTCTCTTTCCGTCTCTGTCAGCGGAGTATCGGCGTCAGTTACCAAAATTGCGATATCCGTATGCGTAAGCGTCTGTCTTGCGCGCTCGGCTCTCATTTCTCCGAGCGTTCCCGTATCGTCTATACCCGGCGTGTCGATAATCACGACGGGTCCTAACGGCAGAAGCTCCATGGCCTTCTGCACGGGGTCGGTCGTCGTACCCTTAACATCCGATACAAGAGACAGCTTTTGTCCCGTTACGGCGTTTACAACGCTCGATTTTCCCGCGTTCCTAAGCCCGAAGAAGCCTATGTGAATCCTCTCCGCGCTTACTGTGTCGTTCAATCCCATTTTCATCATTCCCCATTAAAAAATAATATTATAAATATTTTATAATAACCAATGAAATTCCGAGGACAACCAAGACAATGCCCGTGGCTCTGTTCGCGGTTTTTGACGATACCTTGTTTGCTATGAGGGCGGCGAGCATTGCAAATGCAAGCGTGCTTATAATGCACATGATAAGCGAGAGCATATCCGGTGCTCCGCCTATTGCAAAGTGACTGACAGCTCCCGTCAGAGCCGTAGCGGACATTATGAATACGCTTGTGCCGACGGCTGTTTTCAATTCGTATCCGAGAACGCTTGTCAGTACCAGCAGCATCATAAGACCGCCGCCTGCTCCGACAAATCCGCATATAAATCCTACGACTCCTCCGCAGACTGTCGAGCGGATTATTTTCTGCTTTTTCGTCGCGTTTTCGAGTCTCGCTTTCGGCTTCGTAGCGGGCTTGATTATGAATCTCAAACCGAGGAAAAACGTCATCACCATCGAGAATCCGCCCATCGCCTTGCTTGGCAGATAGCTTGCCGCAAACGAGCCGATAAAGGTATATATAAGCACGGATATCATCATGGCTATGCCGTTTCTGATGTCTATGTTCTTTTTTCTCGCGTACATTACCGCGCTTGCCGCGCTTGCGAGAACGTCGCTTGCAAGGGCAACTCCGACCGCAAGGTACGGATCCATTCCGAGAATCGTCGTGAGCATCGGGCTGATAACCGCCGCCGCGCTCATTCCCGCAAATCCCGTGCCGAGTCCCGCGCCCGCACCCGCTAAAATGCAGACAAGTATTTTTATGGCGGTCGACATAAGTATCACATTCTTTCAAAATATAATTTATATTATAAGAAATAATAAAATGTATGTCAATAATATGCTGTTTTTTTAAATTAAATAAAAAAAATATATAATAAAAATAAGACAAAGACCGCTTTTCTGCGGTGAAAAACGGTCTTTGTTACAATGAAATTTATAATATACAGAAATTTTTGACGATATGCAGAATTTATAAAACGGTATGCAGAAAGTTTTGCACAATATACATTTTTGCCCTGCTGTAAAGTAAAAATCTTTAAATTGTCGAAAACTATGTTCAAAATGTTCAAAACTACACCGTTTGGTTCAAAAATTTGATGTTTTAGTCCGTTTGGGTGTAAAGTTTTGAACTTTCTGAACAGAGTTTTGAACATTTTTAAACATAGATTTGAACCGAAAAATCTGCTGTATATTCATGGAAATTAATTATACATAAAAGGGAAATACTGCCTCAATAAATTGGGACTGATTTTACAGGAAATTAAATTAATATCTATCTTTAATGTAAAATAATGCTATTTTGAACGTAGTTTTTCGATTATTTCGTCCGTCCATTCGAGTATTTTGAATTTAATTTTATATTTTTGTTTGTGCTCTATTATCTCTGTTTCGTCCTGCGAGAACACTGCGTCGTATACGTTCTCTTTATCTTCGGCGGCGGGCAGACACAGCGGGGGGAACATGACGCACCACCAGTTGTGACCCTCTCCGCCGCCGAGCGTTACGGTAAGGGACAAGTATCTGCCCGAGGGCAGTGTGAAATTTTCGTACTCTCTTACGGGGAAGTATTCATTTGAAAGCTTTACATTTGAGATGTAATCAAAGCCGTTTTCTTTAAGTACGCTGTCAGCCTCGTTTTTGATTTTTTCAAGCTCGGGCGTAAGCTTTTCCTTCGCGTTTTCTACGGTTACGCTTCCGTCGAAAATTTCCGCGCCCTTTGTAAGAACCGCGTCGCGGACTTTCAGTTTTACGTCCTGGTCGATATCGGAATCGGAGTTAGCAATGACGTGCAGTCTTAATACGTCGGAGCGGATGTCACGGCAGTCCGTAACGAACTGTAAAAACTGAATACATAATAAAAACAAAAGCGAAATTCCGAGAGCTGAGAGCAGGTTAATAATTCGCTGTCTGTCCGAGATCCCTGATGAAAACGAGAATCTTTTTTTTATGTTCATGATAAAAACCTCCGAAAAAAAGCGTTCACCCTAAAGATGAACGCATCGGATAATTTTTATTCAATAAAAATTGATTTTTCGATAAATTTTGAAAAATGAACTTCTTTGTACTTTTCTTTCAGAATTTCAAAGCATTTTTTCGCTTTTGATTCGTCGTTGAATATGCCGAATACCGCCGAACCGCTTCCCGTCATCATGGAAAGCCCCGCACAGTTTGAACGCATTATCGATTTAATATCCGCTCTGTCGTAAACCTCGACCGCCTGTTCAAAAACGTTTGCGCCGTATCTGCACATATCGTGATAGTCCGAGTGTACCGCGGCATAAAGGAACCTGTTGTTGTCGGGGTGGCGTACCTCTTTTAATGAATCGAAATTTTCGTATGCGGTTTTTGTCGAAACGTTCTGCTCCGGTTTTACAACGACGGCATAAAGTTCCGCGCTCGGCAGTTTTGCCATGACCTCGCCTATATTAAGGCACAGCGCGCATCCGCCCTTTATGCAGAACGGAATGTCCGCGCCTATCGTCTCGCCTATTGAGCACAGCTCGTCCGTCGTAAACGGTGAAGAGAACATTTCGTTCAATATTACGAGTACGGCGGCTGCGTCCGCGCTTCCTCCGCCCATGCCAGCCTGACAGGGGATGTTTTTATTGATAAATATTTTTATTCCGGGATTTTTTATTTTAGATACGTTGAAAAACGCCTGCGCCGATTTGTACGCCGTATTTTTCGTGTCGGTCGGAATAAAATCCTTATCGCATACTAACGTAATTTTGCCGTCGGACGTTTTTTCTATTGTAATCTTATCGAATACGGAAATCGACTGCATTACGGTATAAATGCAGTGGTACCCGTTGTCAAGAACGCCGGTGAGGTCGAGGAGAAGATTTATTTTACCCGCGGCGGCCGCCGTTATTTTCATTTTAATTCTCCGTTCTTTTTTATTGATAATATATTTTAACACACTTTTTCTTAATAGTATATATTTTTTAAAAAATATTGTAAATAAGCGTGATTTTGTGCTATACTCTTTCTTGAAAGGTGAAAGAATTATGGATTTTAAAAATATAATAGATATGCATACTCACACGGATAACTCTTTCGACGGCAATCACAGCCCGATGTATATGTGCGAAACGGCGGTAAATAAGGGACTCAGAGCAATCGCATTTACCGACCACTGCGAGGTTGACGCTTTTTATAAAGGTAATTTTGACAGGAGCGTCAGACAGGCGTTTTTCGAGGTTGCAAGGGCAAGGAGCGCTTTTTACGGCAAGCTTCTCGTTTTAAACGGAATAGAGCTCGGCGAGTGCGGTTACGATACCGAGACGAGCGAGAAGATAATCGCTTCGCAGAAATTCGACGTCGTACTGGGCTCCGTTCATAATTTAAGGAACAAAACGGACTTTTATTACATAGAAGATTTTACCGGTATGGATATAAAAGCGGAGCTTAACGAATATTTCGACGAGGAGCTGAATATGCTCGAGTGGGGCGGGTTCGACGTTCTCGCTCATCTTACATATCCGTTCAGATATTTTTATGCAAGAAATAATATTATGATTGATATTGACGATTATAAAGATAAGGTCGATGAAATTTTAAAGCTTGCCGCCGAAAAGAATATTGCGCTCGAAATTAACACCGCGGGACTCCGTCAGCCTATCAACAGACTTTCGCCGGAGGCTCAGACAGTTAAAAGATTTAAGGAGCTCGGCGGTAAGCTTATCAGCGTAGGCTCCGACGCGCATTTCGCAAAGGATATCGGCGTGGGCATAAAGCATGCGTACGAGGCGGCTCTGGAAGCGGGATTTAAGTCCACGGTTATCTTCCAGCGCAGAAGTCCTATTGAAATACCTATCGAATAACCGGAGGAACAGATATAATTATGTATGAAGCAGATGAAATCCTCTCAAAGGTAAAAAGAATACATTTTATCGGAATCGGAGGTTCGGGCATGTGTCCGATAGCCGAAATCCTGCACAGCGAGGGATATATTCTCTCGGGTTCGGACAATAACGAGAGCGACACTCTCAACAGAATCCGCACGCTGGGAATACCCGTAGTAATGGGACAGAAAGCCGAGAATATAGAGGGCGCGGAAATGATAGTTCACACCGCGGCGATAATGGACGACAACCCCGAGCTTATAGCCGCGAGAGCGAGCGGTATTCCGACGTTCGAACGCTCGAAAATACTCGGCGCACTGTCGAGAAAATACTCAAACTGTATAGGTATCTGCGGAACTCACGGCAAGACTACGACAACATCCATGACAACTCAGATATTGATAGAATCGGGACTTGACCCGTCGGCGGTCATCGGCGGAAAGCTCCCGTATACCGGTACAAACGGAATCGTCGGCAAGAGCGGTATATTCGTATGCGAGTCGTGCGAATATAAAAACACATTTTTGCAGATGTCGCCCAAGTGCGCCGTAATTTTAAATATAGACGCGGATCACATGGAATTTTTCAAGACCATGGAGAATCTGAAAAAATCGTTTACACGGTTTGCCGACAGTGCAGAAACGGTTATTTATAATCTTGACGATAAAAACACATGCGACGCGATAAACGATATGACGGACAAAAACAAGGAGTTTATCACGTTCGGTCTCGGCGAAGACTGTATGTGGCGCGCGGAACTCATATCCGACAGAAAGGGTGCGTACCCCGAGTACGATGTATATTATAAGGGCGAAAAAAAAGGGCACGTTGTATTAAACGTACCCGGAGACCATAATGTTTATAATTCGCTTGCGGCTCTCGCTTCAAGCGTTTACGCAGGATGCGATATTGAAACCGCGATAAAGGAAATTTCGGATTTTAAGGGCGCGGGCAGGAGATTCGAAAATCTCGGAACGTATAAGGGCATTACGATATGCGACGATTACGCGCACCATCCGAAAGAATTGAGAGTTACTCTCGAGGCGGCGAAAAAACTCGATTACAAACGTGTTATTGCGGTATTTCAGCCGTTTACCTATTCACGTACTGCGATGCTTTTAAACGACTTTGCAGAGGTTCTGAAGATTCCCGACAAGGTTGTTATGACCGAGATAATGGGTTCGAGGGAAAAGAATACGTACGGTATTCACACGTCGGATCTGGCGGCTTTGATTCCGGGGAGCGTATGGTTTAACACGTTCAGGGAGGTTGCCGATTATGTCGAGAGTATAGCCGAAGAGGGCGACCTCGTAATAACGCTCGGCTGCGGGGATATTTATAAGGCGGCTAAGCTTATGATAGAGGACTTAAAATAAACCGGTTTGCTTATTTCTTCTCGGCTGTCTTTTCTTCGAGCCTTGTTATCTCCCGTAAAATCATATCAAGTGATTCTTCCTTTGAATAAAGGTACGGTGAAACCGTGAGATAACGGCAGAAATCAGCAAGTTCATTGTTAATTTCCGTGTCGTTTATTGAAATGTTCGAATTACCCATGAAGTTTATTAAATATCCGTACAGACTCGATACAACATGTCTGCGGTCTGAGTATCTGTCCGATATGTCCAGTGTTATTTTGTTTTTGAACATGCCGGGCTTTGATATGTGTAAATCGTGATTTTCACTGCGGTAATATTCGAGTAATGTTTTGTATACCTTAATACGGCTTTCGGCTTCAAGGGGATTTATGCATTCCTCGGGTAAATAAGATACCATACCACGGTCGGTAAAATCACGTATGCCTTCATACGAGTGAATTCTAATTGAATTCTTCTGCGACATTCTGAGTGCCTGGTAATACTCGTATGTGGAGTCTATCAGAAATTTTCGGTTCGGTATTTCGTTTTTTGTTATCTGTTCGCCCATTTCAAGAGTCATAAAAATGGGAGCGCACAGAAAAAATTCCATTATTATGCTCGTTTTGTCCTTATACCGGATGTTTTTGAGCTGGTCGTTTTTTATGTCCATGACGTTTTGAGTAAGCGATACCATACTGGTCATTTTGTCTGTTGAATATGAGATTCTCTTTGCGTATGTATCGGCGAGTTTTTTGTTTTTTATCGAGAATCCGTGCGTCAGGTTTTCATCCGCAAATATGCAGAGTTCGCTTGTTATAAAATAAAACGGAAAAACTATGTCCGGTCTGTTTTCTATATCCGAATCTGAGCCTGAATAGTATATTTTATATCCCTTAAGCATGAATTCGACGGCACTTTTAACAGTTTTAGAATAATTCAAATCCGATTTTGATGTTATAATCTGTTTGATATCGGTTTCGGTGATATTATCCTTTACTGAATCGAATATTTTCACTGTAAGCGGGGCGTCTATATTTGTATATAGGCGTTTTTTTCCGTTTTGTTTCGTTTCCTGTTTTGTCACGGCGTACAGAGCATTTATAATCCCGGTGTGCGTATTTAAATTAGTTATGTTCCCGGTGAAATTAACGGCGGTTTTATCCTCGTCCGGCGTTCTGATTTCAGGCTTTGTTTCTTCACCGAACAGGAAAATATTCAGATATTCGTTGAATTTATCGATTCCGAAATTCATATCTATATATGCAAGCCTTATTTCCTTATCCTCATCCGGAGTCAGGTTCATGGACTTAAGCAGAAGTTCGAATTTCTGCGGGGAAATGCCGCGCTGTCCGTTAACTATTTTTACGAGATGACTCCGCTCTATCCCCGTGATTTCAGAAAGTCTGTAAACGGTGATATTGTGTCGTTTAAGCGCGTTTTTTACGGCAGTCTGAAATTGCTCCATTTTTTCACCCTTTTAATCCCATTTTATTGCATAACTATTATATTTTAAAATCTGACGAAAATCAATGCAAATATGACAATAAAAGAAGCAAACAGTTACTTTTTGCATAAAAAACCGCAGGTATGTGAATAGAATACCTGCGGTCGGTTTTTATTGATAATGTGAATTATCTTTTTGACAAAACTTCTTTTTCGTACTTTTCGACTTCCGAATAATAATCCGCCGGTACGCCGGACTGTCTTAAATATTCGTTCCATATATCGCCGAACGGCATTGTTTTAAGCTCCTCCGACACCGTCATAAGACGTGTGAATTCGCCCTTGTCCTGAAGCTCCTTCATCATATTTGAGGGTTCGAGAAGAGCGTAAAGCAGAGCCTTCTGTACGGAGCGCAAGCCCGTTACCCACGCGGAGATTCTGTTTATCGACGCGTCGAAATAGTCGGTTGCGATAAATACTCTGTCAAGCGCGTTGTTTCTGACGATTTCCTTTGCGATCTCCTTTGTCTCGTCGTCAAAAATAACGACATGGTCTGAATCCCAGCGTACTCCGCGTGTTATGTGGAGCGCGATTTTTTCATTAAAGAGAAGAAGAGACGAAATCTTATCGGAAACGACCTCTGTCGGGTGGTAGTGACCGTTGTCCATGAGCGGGACTATGCCGTTTTTTGAAGCGTAATTCATTGTAAATTCCGCACTGCCGACGGTGTAGCTTTCGAGTCCGATTCCGAATACCTTTGATTCGAGAGTTACGAATACCTTTGACTTGTCGTACGGAACGCTCAGTATCTCGTCGAGAGACTCTTTGAACCTTTTTCTCGGTCCGATTCTGTCGGCGGGGATGTCCTTGTATCCGTCGGGAATCCATATATTCATAACGCACGGCATGTTGGTCTGTTCCGCGAAATACTGCGAAATCTCAATGCATCTCCTGCCGTGTTCTATCCAGAATTTACGCACCTCCGCATCGGGAGATGAGAGCGTTAAATTATCTTTAACCATCGGGTAAGAGAAGAATGTTGGGTTAAAGTCGATACCCATTTTTCTGTCGCGGGCAAAATCGACCCATTTTTTGAAATGCTCCGGCTTTATGGCGTTTCTGTCGGCGTAGTTGCCGTTTTCGAATATCGCGTACGAAGCGTGGAGATTTATTTTCTTTCTGCCGGGAACGAGCGAGCAGACCTTGTCTATGTCCGCCATAAGTTCATCGGGTGTAGTCGCCTTTCCGGGGTAATTGCCCGTTGCCTGAATTCCGCCCGAAAGAGCTTCTTTCGAATCGAAGCCCGTTACGTCGTCGCCCTGCCAGCAGTGCATCGAAACGGGAATTGTTTTAAGCGTTTCGATAGCCTTGTCGGTATCGACGCCGTAATCGAGGTACATTGCTTTTGCGCTTTCGTATCTGTCCATTTTTTATCCTCCTTAGAAATTAACCCTCTATATCCTGGTGGAATTCTCTTAGTTTCAATTCGGGATTTTTCTCCTGCGCCCAGTTGATAGCCCAGCTGCCGTTGAATATGAGAAGATCTCCGCCCTTTACGTCCTTTACCCAACGGGTGTCGGAGCCTAAATTATATTTGGTACCGTCGAAATTCTCGTTTTCGACTCTTCTTATCTGCTCGTGAGGCATATCCTGTCTTAAATATTCGACTCCGTACTCGCTTTTCATTCTGAATTTGAGAACGTCGAACTGAAGCACTCCGACAACGCCGACGATAACCTTTTCCATACCGCCGTTTGGCAGAAAGAATATCTGAATCGCGCCCTCCTGTGCTATCTGATTCATGCCCTTTGCAAACTGCTTGCGCTTCATCGAGTCAACCTGTTCGATTATAGCGAAATGCTCGGGGGCGAACGTCGGAATTCCGGAGAATTTAACTTTATGCGAGGCGTCGCATACGGTGTCTCCTATCGAGAAAATACCCGGGTCGAACACGCCGATTATATCGCCGGCATACGCCTCGTCTATAACGTCGCGCTCCTGCGCCATCATCTGCTGCGGCTGTGAAAGTCTCATTGACTTTTCGCCTTGAACGTGGTAGTATTCCCTGCCTCTCTCAAACTTGCCCGAACAGATTCGAAGAAATGAAATTCTGTCCCTGTGAGCCTTGTTCATGTTCGCCTGAATTTTAAATACGAATGCGGAGAAATGATCGTCGAGCGGATCTACGGTTTCGCCGTCTCCCGTTTTTCTCGGCAGGGGAGAGGTCGTAAGTCTTAAAAATGATTCCAAAAACTGCTCTACGCCGAAGTTATTAATCGCGGAGCCGAAGAACACGGGGCTTAATTTACCCCTGCGTACCTCATCTAAGTCGAATTCTCCGCCCGCTCCGTCGAGAAGCTCCGTCTGGTCGATAAGGTCGTTCATTAAATCCTCGCCGATAAGCTCCTTTAATCTGTCCTTATCGTTTATATCGCATACTATCGATTCGAGTCTGATTCTGCCCGCGTGGAAGTTGTCGTAGGTCAGAACGTGCTTTTCGTTTCTGTCGTAAATTCCTTTAAACGTACTGCCGGAGCTTATCGGCCAGTTCATCGGATAAGTCGCGATTCCGAATTCGGTTTCCAGCTCGTCGAGAAGCTCGAACGGATCTCTCGCCTCGTGATCCATCTTATTTATAAAGGTAAAAATGGGGATTCCGCGCATTGCGCAGACCTTGAATAATTTTCTCGTCTGAGGCTCGATACCCTTTGCCGCGTCGATAACCATTACCGCGCTGTCCGCCGCCATAAGCGTACGGTACGTGTCCTCGGAGAAATCCTGATGTCCCGGGGTGTCGAGAATGTTGATGCAGTATCCCTCGTACTCAAACTGCATTACCGATGACGTGACGGAAATTCCTCTCTGTTTTTCAAGCTCCATCCAGTCGGAAACGGCGTGCTTGTCGCCCTGTTTGCCCTTGACGGAGCCTGCGGACTGTATCGCCCTGCCGTAGAGCAGAAGCTTTTCGGTAAGCGTTGTCTTACCTGCGTCGGGGTGGGAGATGATTGCAAACGTCCGACGGCGTTCGATTTCGTTTTTAGTCTTTGTATCCATAACGACTCTCTCTTTTGATTTAATATAAAATAAAATAACCGATTTATTTTACCATATACAATTTTTAAAATCAATAGCAGAGACTTAAATAAAAAAGCGTGTAAATACACATAATTTTATAACGGCGGGTTGACATGGAACGATGTTAAAAAATATCATGTGTTTCAAGCCGATTTTACGTATCTCATTCCCAATATATTGACAAATATTCTGTTTTAAAGTAGAATTGTTTTAATACTAAATTGGGAGTGACGGTATGAAAAAGGTTTTATCCGTATTATTGGTTTTAATTATGTCGCTGTCTGTTTTTGCAGGCTGTAACGGAGGGTCAAAAGAAGAGGACACGACCTTTGACGCTCAAAGCGCGGGTGCGGAATATAAATACGTTTACCGTGATCTGCCTGAGACGAAGAACATAACCCCCGCATCGGATTTCGCCGGCGGAAGCGGTTTACAGAACGACCCCTATAAAATAGAGAACGCGGAACAGCTTGCTCTGATGCAGAAAAAAATATCGGAAGATTCGAAATTTAAAAGCGCGAGTTATATTCTGACGGCTGATATTTCGCTTAACGATACTTCAGATTTTGACAATTGGAGAAATTCAGCTCCCGAGTATTCGTGGATTCCGATAGGTCTTGATTCGGGAGCTTTTACCGGCGTGTTAGACGGTGACGGACATACGGTATCGGGACTTTACATTAACGCAAACTGCGGTTCGGAGGGTAAATATTCGGCGAACTGCTATGGTCTGTTTGACAGCGTCGGCGGAAGCATAAAGAACGTCAATATCGATAATTCATATATTGAGATTTCGGGTAATTCCTGTTCTGTCGGCTCCGTTGCGGGAAAATTAACGGATTCCGGAGTAATCGAAAACTGTTCAAGCTCCGCCGTCTTATACAGTTATGATAACGAATGCGGAGGAATAGTCGGCTCGTCGCAGGGTGGAATCGCAATCGGTTCAGAAAATTCGGATGCAAAATATTCTTCGGTTTCGAACTGTATGTTCGGCGGTACGTTAACGCAGATAAGGGACGGTTCGTTCTCATTTCTCGGCGGTATTGTCGGTTCGTGCGGCGGAAACATTAATAATTGCATAAACAGCTCGACTATTAAGTTTACCGGCAGTAATATCGATTCTGCGGGCGGTATTGCCGGAAAAATGAACGACGGCAGTATGTCCGCATGCAAGAATACGGGTTCTTTAATATGTGAAACCGAGGACGGCAAAAAAAATGCGATCTCGGGCGGTATCGTCGGCAAGGTGTTTTTATCCTCAACCGGCAGTGAAAAATATATGAGCCGAGGCGTTAATATCTCCGGCTGCGAAAACGGCGGAACTGTTTCGGGACAGCTGTACGCAGGCGGAATCGCGGGTCAGGTTTCAAACGATCACAATGATTACTCAGTTAAAATTACAAACTGTAAAAACGGCGGAGCCGTCTCGTCAAAGAATCATTCCGGCGGTGTTATAGGATACATGAACTGTATCGGCGACAGCAGGATCGAGAAAAGTATTTCTGTCTCGGGCTGTGAAAACAATGCCGAAATTACGGGCGAAACGTCGGGCGGTATTGTCGCGGAACTTATCAGCGAAACGGGCGATGTCGAATTAAAGAACTGTAATAATTCCGGCACCGTTTTCTCCGACGGACAGAACTGTGCGGGCATTATAGCGTATTTCCTCATGAACAGTAAGCCTTCTGACTGTAATGTTACTGTCGATAACTGCAATAACTCGGGCAGTATATCTTCGGATTTAAACGCAGGCGGAATTATATGCTTTATGGATATGCCCGTATGCCTTGAAACGGGCAAAAATATAAGCATATCCGTTTTAAACTGCGATAACGGCGGAGATATCACGGTGAAAAAAGTAAACGGGTTTATCGGCGGAGTTATCGGCAACTGGGGAGTGGAAAATATGCCGACAACGGTTGATAAATGCTCAAACAGCGGAAAGCTTGCGATTACCGCGTCTGCCGACAGTATGACGGCTTCCGACGCGGAAATTATGACGGTTTCGCGCATCACGGGTGGTATTATCGGACGCGTAGGTTCGGGACTTCTTTTAACCGTCGATTCTGATAAGGCTGACAAAAAGAACGTTCAGAAAGAGAACGCCGTTCTTAAAATTACAAACTGTTCGAATACGGGCTTACCCGATATCACGAACATAAACGCAGAAAACTATAATAATTTGTTTGGCGGAATCGTCGGCAATACGTGCGGTGAGGACGGATTCTCTTTCCTTGCAGAAAATTGTACGTATACGGGATTTGACAGAGGTCTCGGCAACGACGATCTGCCCGATATAGGTACAAAGAAATAATTAATTAATAAAGCAAAGACCGTGTTCCGTTTTGTGCGGAATACGGTCTTTTTGTATGTGGTTTTATTGTTAAGAAAAATCGGTAAATGCTATATTCAAATCGACATTTCCCTCTATTCCCTTTACTTTTCCTGTGCAGGAGTACTGCCATATATCGTAATTATAATAGAATTTCGGCGTGGTTCCCTCATACTGTGCGTACCAGAACGAATAGTCCTTTATCTTGCTTAAATCATAGCGGGTATAGCCGTCGGAGAGATTGAAATATATAAGCGGAGTGTATCCCGCGCTTTTTATTTTTTCGCAGAACGCTACGGCGCATTTGTCGAGCGTTTCTCCCGTAACCGAATCGGTTCTCATTGCTGTGTCTGGCATGTTCTCCCAGTCGAAAACGACGGGGGCGGTGATTTTATAACCCTTTATGAGAGACAGGAGATAGTCCGCTTCTTCCTCCGCTTCCTCGACGTTTGTCGCCTGCGAGTAGAAATACGCGCCGACCTTCAGTCCGGCTTTTTCCGCGTTTTCGAGATTCTGTCTGAAATTTGCGTCCTCAATAAGCTTTCCCGACGTGCCGTAACCCCTCGCGCCGACTCTTATGATCGCAAAGCTTATCCCGTCGGAGGCGACCGCGTCCCAGTCGATATCACCCTGGTACTGCGAAACGTCTATGCCGGTGTAGTATTTTACGTTTTCGTCGTCATAATAAATTCTGCCCGAGTCGTCCGCTTTGAAATTTTCCGCCTTATATGCGTTTACCGCAACGTCTTCGTAGTACGGCGAGCCGTCAGCGTTGTATATTTTTTGAGTAGGCTCCTGCGTAGTCGGCTCCGATTTTATTTTAAGAGGGTCTATTATAAACAAAACCGCGAACACCGCGAACGCCAGAACCGCGCATCCCGCGATAATGTACGGCAGTTTTCGTCTTGTTGATGATTTCATGGTTTTGAACTCCTTTACGTTCGGCTTAATATACAGTATACCATTTTCGTTTTTATATGACAATATTATTTATTAAATCTTAAAAATCGCCGTACGCTCGTCCGACGGCGGTATTGACTTTTTTTTTCGGTTTGTATATACTTATGAGAGATAATAATTTTTTATTTATATAATTATATAATACCGCGCCGTTCAGGGCGTGAGAGCGGAGGTTTTTATTTTGAATAAAAAAGCTGTTACAGCCGCTATCGCGGTGCTTGCCGTAGTATGCGTGTTTACTTTTCTTGTACTCGGCGGAGTTATCAAATTAAATCCCAAGGAACCCGAGAGCGATTCCGAAAACGGCGGCTACGATACGTCGGCGTATCTCAGCGACGTAAAATATCAGAGCGAAACGGGCGATAAAATATATCTGCCGACGTTTATCGACGGAATTTATTATACCGCAGACACTATGGGCAACGTAAAGTTCTATGATTTTAATACCGAAAACGATACGTTTACCGAGCGTGCCGCCGACGGAACTTATGATGTCAGCGTAAAGATGAGCGAGCAGAATATAAAGGCAAAGGTAAGCTATATAAAAGCCGACGGAAAAACCGCGGGCTACGGACTGTACACCCCGACGATAGCGGGCGATACGGATTCCATTTACAGATACGTTTTCTTTGCCGTTACGGACATGCCGTCGGGCATGGGCAGTTCGTCTAATCTTCTCCTGCTTGCCGATTCGACCGAGAATAATTTCAGAAACGCCGAAAAGCTCTACGGCGATCAGTTTTCGTTCAATCCCGAAAAGGGAAGCGCGGAGCGCATTTATTCCGAGGCTAACAGGTACGTAGGCTCCGACGGAACGAAGAGAGCCGACTATGCTGTAGTTACGGATTATATTCTTAAAAACGAGCTTGACAATTCGCTGTTTATCTCGGGCAGACATTACGCCGAGGATGAGGATAAGTACGACCTTATGAAGGCGGGAGGAAGAGGAAACAACGTCGATAACGTTCTCGTTGAGGAGAATGTCGTAGGCAGATTCGTAAAAGCAACGGATGACGGAATTTTATACTTAACAGAGAACGCGGATAAAAACGTCGTACTTAAAAAGGTTGATTCCGATGAGGCGGTAAAGACTTTCGAGTGTAAACGCGACTCAATTTTTGTTTCGGGCGACTACATTTTTGCAAATAATTCCGTATACAGCGTAAATGACGATACTACGGTTGAATTAAAAGGTGATTTCCTTGCAAATTTCAAAGCCGATATGTTCGCTTGTAACGGAAAGACCGCATTTTTAAGAGGATATATCGATAAGACAAATCCCGCGATAGTCATAGCCGATATGACGACGGGCGAGTGTAAATACTATGTAAACGATATATTCATGAGTATAGTCAACCCCGAAATTCTTTCGGATTCGACCGTTATGTACACGATAGTTTCGGGTTCGGACGGTTCGGCTTTCAGATATTTTGTTGTTAAATAAAAAAGTAAAGAATGAGAGTATTCATTGACGCAGACGGCTGTCCCGTTGTCGATATCACAGTTTCGTTGTCGTCTAAGTACGGCGCAGAGGTGATTATAATTACCGACACGTCCCATATTATCGAGCGCGAAAACGCCGTTACGATAACGGTGGAAAAGGGTGCGGATTCGGCGGATTTTAAAATTGCGAATATGATTTCACACGGCGATATTGTCGTAACGCAGGACTACGGGCTTGCCGCCATGTGCCTTGCAAGGGGAGCAAGACCCGTTAATCAGAACGGCGTGATTTTTTCGGACGGCAATATAGAAAAAATGCTTTATACCCGTTATGTTTCAAAAGAAATACGGCGTGCCGGAGGCAGGACAAAGGGTCCTAAGAAACGCACGAACGAACAGGATGAGGATTTTAAAGGAGCGTTAAAATTTCTTCTTGAAAAATCATGCACGCCGTAAGGTATTTTCGATTATAATGTGATGAATACTTTTTTGTAGGATTGAGAGTTTTATGTTTGATATATTAAAGGAGGATATAGCCTCCGTAAGAGACAGAGACCCTGCGGTCGGGAGCGTTGCGGAGGTGCTGTTTCTCTACCCCGGAGTCAAAGCGATAAGGGCACACCGGCGGGCGCACAAGTGCTATAAACACGGGTTTATCTTTCTCGCCAGAATGATATCCCAGCGCGCCGCGAGGAAAACGGGGATCGAGATTCATCCCGGCGCGAAGATAGGCAGACGCTTCTTTATAGACCACGGAACCGGAGTCGTTATCGGCGAAACAGCCGAAATAGGCGACGATGTTACCATTTACCAGGGCGTTACGCTCGGAGGTACCGGCAAGGATGTCGGCAAACGTCACCCGACGGTAGGCAACAACGTTATGATAGGCGCGGGAGCAAAGGTGCTGGGACCCCTTCATATAGGCGACAACTCAAAAATCGCCGCGGGTTCGGTCGTTTTAAACGATATTCCCGCAAACTGTACAGCGGTCGGTACTCCCGCGAGAGTCGTAAAACTCGACGGCGTGAGAGTCGAGCACGTACAGAACCTCGACCAGATTCACATTCCCGACCCTGTCGCGCAGGAGCTTGAAAGACTCGAAAACGAAATAAAAGAGCTTTCCGCAAAGTTAGAAGCTAAGGAGAAAGAAAACAAATGAAAATATACAACACAATGACGAGACAAAAGGAAGAAATCAAGACGATCACTCCCGGCGAAATCAAAATTTATGCGTGCGGACCGACCGTTTATAACTATATTCATATAGGAAACGCAAGACCCATATGTGTTTTCGACGTAATGCGCCGTTATATGGAGTACAGAGGACTCAAGGTTACGTATGTTCAGAATTTTACGGATATCGACGATAAAATCATCCGCAGAGCGAACGAAGAGGGCGTTGACTTCAAGGCTATAAGCGAAAAATACATTGCCGAATACAAAGTCGACGCACACGGTCTTAACGTAAGAGACGCGTCCGTTCACCCGAGAGCTACGGAAAATATCGACGAGATAATTTCGATTATTTCTACTCTCATTGAGAAAGGCTACGCTTACGAGGTTGACGGAGACGTATATTTCAGCCCCTCAAAGGATCCCGAATACGGCAAGCTTTCGCATCAGCCCCTCGAAGATTTGGCGGCAGGCGCGAGAATAAACGTCGAGGATATCAAGAGAGAGCCTATGGATTTCGCGCTTTGGAAGGCGGCTAAGCCCGGCGAGCCTTACTGGGAGTCGCCGTGGGGCAAGGGCAGACCCGGCTGGCATATCGAGTGCTCGGCTATGTCGAGACGTTACCTCGGCAAGACGATTGATATGCACTGCGGAGGAAGCGACCTTATATTCCCGCATCACGAAAACGAAATAGCTCAGAGTGAGTGCTGTAACGGCGTAACGTTTGCGAACTACTGGGTTCACAACGGATTTATAAACGTTGACAATGTTAAAATGTCGAAGTCGCTCGGCAATTTCTTCACCGTCCGCGACGTTGCAGAAAAGTACGGCTACGAGCCTGTAAGATATTTCCTCATCTCGTCGCAGTACAGAAGCCCGATCAACTACTGCGTCGATATCTTAGAGCAGTGCAAGGCTTCTCTTGCAAGACTTTACACGTGCCGTAACGCGATCGACGACGCTATGGAGTATGCATCCGACGGCGATAACGGACTTGATGAATTTAATAAAATTGCCGAGAATCGCAGACAGCAGTTCATCACGGCTATGGACGATGATCTCAACACAGCTGACGCGCTTTCAGCAGTATTCGAACTCGTAAGGGATATAAATAAAATTATCGCTTCGGGCGATATTTCGAAGGGCGTTCTGACCGCTGCGGCGTCTGTATTCGACGAGCTGACGGGCGTTCTCGGTATTGTTTACAACAGAAAGAAGGATACGCTCGCAGAGGATGTCGAGGCTCTTATCGAGGCAAGAGCAAGAGCGAGAAAAGAGAAGAACTGGGCTGAGGCGGACAGAATCCGCGATGAGATAAAGAGTATGGGAATCGTACTCGAGGACACACCGCAGGGCGTTAAGTGGCATAAGGCTTAACAGCCGAATAAAGCATAATAAAAAAACCGCTCGGATTTAAAAGTCCGAGCGGTTTTTAGACTGTCGATAAAGCACCTGAACCACGCTGAAAAGAAATTTATATTTTGTTTCTTTAGATTAAAAAGGTTTTTTATTGACAATTTACAAATATATTTTGATTTTTTTAATGAAATGCCCCGAAACCTGATGATTTCGGGGCATTTG
>OJAW01000205.1_pt1 | contig 45574 bp, 75 predicted proteins | sample 1589151 | NCBI WGS metagenome assembly OJAW01 (sample SAMN03283290) | human gut metagenome | biome: human-associated habitat; material: feces | host: Homo sapiens | place: Peru | collected 2012
CCATACCGGTCTTGACCCCGGCGCGCTTTGCCGTCTCGTCCTTTGCGAGCACTATTCCGTGCCGCGCCTCCTGCGAGCCGCACACGGCAAACGGTCTGCCCTCAAGAGACGGCCTGTAGAGCCGCTCGACGCTTGCATAGCACGAATTTATGTCCGAATGAAGTATTACCCTGTCCACATGCGCCATCTCCGTTTAAGATAATGCATCCATTATACATCGCTGTTCAGGATATGTAAACAGGTGTTTTTATCTTTTTCAGATATTATGCTTGATTTTTATATCGTCATACTATATACTGCAGTCATACACAAAAAAGGAGGCACGATATGCGAAAGAGTATCGGAGAAATTTTAAATTCAAAGCGCCGCGAGCTGGGCTTTTCGCAGTCGGAGCTTGCTGCCGCGCTTGCAAAGGACGGCATCGACGTCACAAATCAGGCCATCTCCAAATGGGAGACCGGCAGCACGCTGCCGAGCGCAAAGCAGTTTCTCGCGCTGTGCCGCGCTTTGGAGATAGAGGACATAGCCGGCGCCTTCGGCTCGGCTCCCGAGGGAGGCATACTCGCCGGGCTCAACCCCGTCGGACGGAGAAAAGCCATGGATTATATAGAGCTTCTGCGCGACAGCGGGCGATATTCCACGCAGTCCGAGCCCGTTAAAATGCGCACCCTGCCGCTGTATTCACTGGCGGTATCGGCCGGTACGGGACAGTTTCTCGACAGTGAGGATTACGATATGACCGAGGTCGGCCCAGAGGTCCCGGACGGCGCGAATTTCGGCGTGCGCGTCGCGGGCGACAGTATGGAGCCGCGCTTTCACGACGGGCAGACGGTTTGGGTCAGCCAGCAGCATAGCCTAATGACCGGAGAGATCGGCATTTTCCTCTACGACGGCTGCGCGTACTTAAAGCAGCTCGTCGCCGGTGACGGTTATCTCGCGCTGCACTCGTTAAACCCCGCGTATCCGGACATACGCATCTCCCCCGCCCTGCCGCTGCGCGTGCTGGGTAAGGTCTTGGCGGCGTGACGTTAGAAGCAGAAAAGCTGAATTAATAAAAAACGACCAAGGACAAGTCCTTGGTCGTTTCCGTTGTTGGTGGAGATAAGCGGGATCGAACCGCTGACCTCTTGAATGCCATTCAAATAAACGTTTTTATTATTTTCTCTAAATTGTTGCCTATTTTCGCGTTTTAAGCGTTTTAAGGCTTTGTTTTTGCCGTAAAAGTTATTATATTTCATGGCAAAATTTAATAAAAATCGCCCGAAATGCTGCAAAAATGCCGTCTATTACAGACGTATTACAGACATTGTTTATTCCACGTCCACAATCCCAAAGTAATACGCTGCCATCTTTGCACTGGGGCTTTTCGCGTCCTTATCGAACAAAAACGCCTTTGCCATGCAAGCGTAAAATTCGGGTGTGCCTACGTTGTATTTGTTGGCAACGGTGCAGTAATCCGAATACATCATGTTCATTGCGACGTTCCAGCAATAATCGGATATATGATCGAATTTTACGCCGATGGACTGTGCGACTGCCGTTGTCTGCGTAATCGTCCAGTGTCCGCCGGTCGTGCCGTCGTCGTTCAGCATTTTAGCGTTCCATGCCTCCGCGTCGTCACGAGTAAATTTACCTGTGCGGCATAGACACTGTTCCATGCTGTCGATAGCTTCCCAGCAATCTACCATGCCATGCACTGCCTGATACGTCCGTTCTGTGGACGGTGAGGCCATATATTCAGATATGGCATTTTCAAGCTTTTCTTTGTAAGCTTTAATTTTATCTTTCATGCCAGCTTCACCATGCTTGCGCAAACGTGGTTGATTGTACCTGCTATGCCGCTTATGGCCGCGCTGATAGTGGGAGCGCTATTGCAGCATACGGGGATATAAATTGTGGTTTCGATGTGCAGTGTGTAAATGTTGTTCGCTACGGTCGTTACCTGTGCATCAGCGCAAGGCAGCGCGACGGTATCTTTAAAGGCTTTAAGCTCGGCTGTACCGGCTGCGTCAGCCGTGAACACAACATCATAGCTGATGCGATAAAGGCCGCTGGACGCGACTACAAAGCCGCCTGTGACGGTATCTATCGAACAGCCGGTATCGGTGTTCAGGATGCCCAGCACGTTAACGGGCGTACCGGCAGCAACAAAGGTCTGCGCGATGTTGTTGTATGCGTTCTGTGCGCTTTTGTAATGCGCGTTTTTCAGTTTAGAATTGCAAGCCATAATTTTATAATTCCTTTCTTAATTAAATATTAATAATGCCCGTGCAGCGTTTACCACACGGGCTAACGCTGTTAAAGCGGATAATCATTTAGGGTTATGCGCAGCAACCGCCGCCGCAAAACGGGGACATACCGGCGTTGTAGGTATAGCCGTTAGGATAGCGGACTACGCCATACATACGGTTATCCATTTCAAGACTGGCAATACGCGCCGACTGTTCGGCAATGCGCTGTTCAAGCTGCGACTTTTCCAGTGCCGCGAACTTCGCTTCAAGGTTCGCGTTAACGCCGTCGATGGCGCGCTGTGTCTTGCAGCAGCAATCGGCAAGCTGTGCCTGGATGCTGTTGCCGGTCTGCATAATGGTCATGTTTGTGCCATTCTGAGCAAGCGCCATCTCTTTACCGAGCTGGCCTATGTTGCCCTGCACATCGTAGCCAAGATTGCAAATGCCGTTGCCGATACTGGTAAGGCGATCATTAATCTGGCCGAACTGCTGGCCGAAAAGGATCTCCTGCTGTGATGCAGCGGTTGCATACTGACCATAATCACCGGCGCGGTTAAAGCCGCCGAACATCATAAAGAACAGGAACAGTACAACCACAAGCAGCAAACCGCCACTGCCAAAGCCGAAACCGTCGTTATCTTTGTTGCCTACAACGGATGCAAGATCGGATAAACTGTAATTATCCATCGTTTTTCTCCTTTCGTAGATTTTTTATAATAAACCGTGTCGACCCGGCCTATTTCAGAAACTGCATGAAGAATTTTGCTTGTTCTTTTAATTCTTCAAATTGTTCTTTCGTCATTCGCCCCGATGTTAGAAGCTTTTCAATTTCCGCGCCTGCTTTTTCGGGTGTCATGCCCTGCGCGAATTTTCGAAATTCAGCTATCATTGCAAGAGGGTTATTCGGCATTCGCTTTCCCACGCTTTGCCCTAACATCTGCATCATCGGATTTGCCATTTAACATGTCCTCCAGTCGCTTTATTCTGATTTCAAGATCATTCACGTTTACTTCGGGCGCTGGCTGATAAGGCGCGATGGAATACGGCGTTATCGTCGGATAACCTGCGCCGTCAGTCGTTTTCAGCCACACTATAGGATCGTTTTCATCCAGCAGCAACACCGAGCTGTCAGCGGCCATCCTGAACGCGTCAGCGCCGTTTCTGCCGTTTACTTTGATAACTTGACATCTTTGCGGCATCTGCGCTCCTGTGCCCATCTGTGGCGCGTAGGACGGTGCATATCCGTAGCCGTTTCCGTAACCATACATTCCATTCATGGGTTAACCCCCTTTTGTTTTTTTCTGCCTAAATCATCGCATAAAAAATGCCCCGTAACGTGTCAGTTACAGGGCGATAATGTGTCATAAAAAAACAGGGTAACGCATAATGCGCTACCCTTTAACTATGTCTGCTATTTTGTTTTTGATGCTGCGTATACGCCGGTTGATCGTTTCAACACTGCAATGCCGCCGGTCGGCTATTTCGATGATGGATAATCCGTCGGCGCGTAGATTAAGTATCGTCTTTTCTTCAAGCGTAAAGCCGCATTCAGCTATCAGCCGTTCGCGCAATGCCGTTGGAAATTGCAGCTTGCATTTTCGCTTCGGCTGCGCTATTTCTTTCAAGGCTTCCATTGTCACCGCCTATCAAAGCTTCATAGATGATATCGGCAAGGTTTGCCGATGCTTCGTCAATGCCGTTTATCCGGCAAAATTCTTTGATGGTTGCAGTCATCAAACGGCCTCCGTTTTATGGTTTACAAGGGATTACTTATCACACTTCGGCTTATCGTACTCCATAGCCTGCCTGCTGTCGCTGACTCCGGCGGTCGTCGGGTCTGTGACTACGCCGAGAATGGTAAGCACCGCAAACAGCGCGTTTACAACGGCAAGTAGCTTGTCTCCCAGCGCGTCAAGCTTGAGATCGATGCCGAACACAGCCGCCACTACCTGAACAAGCAGCAGCACCGCCGGAACGAGCGCGAGCCAAAAGGTTTTGTTTTTAAGTCTTACAGTCCAGTTGATTTTCATAAATGTGCCTCCTGTTAATGATGATGATTTTTCATGTCGTCCTCAAGGTCTGCTATCCGGTGATTTGCCACCTTGAGCTGTTCCTCTACTACAGGCATACGCTTTGCAAAGTTGTTATGCTCCCTGACTTCTCGTGTCAGCTCGTTCACCTTTGTTTCCATTACCGCCTGTGATTTGCTGTTGCTGATAAGTACGCCGATGAGCGTTAAAACGCCCGTTATGATAGCGACTATTATGCTCTCTGCCATACTTTATTTCTCCAACATCGTTTCAATCATTCTTTTGTTGTATATCGTCACCCTGAGCATATCCTCCGTCAGGTCGATAACGCCGTTGCCCTTGCCCTTGATTATACCGTCCTGCATAAGCTGCCTGACGGTGTCGCGGTAAAAGCCCTCCGGCACATCCTCTATCGTTTTCCATCTTTCCATTTCTTCATCCTCCGTAAGTCTTTTGTTTACCTCGGCCGCTATCTGCTCGTGCCGCTCGTACAGCCACTGCCCGGGGCAGGACTTGTTTTCATAGTCGCGGTGAACGGTCATGTTGCAGCCGTTTCTGTGACCCACGCGGTCAGCCTTGTTGGCTGACCACACAAGCTTCTTAATGCCGTTGCGCCTGCATATATCCGTCACAAGGTCGAGCAGCGTCTTGTAGGCGGCATCATTGACTTTGTACGGGTGTCTGTTTTCGCAGGCCACCTCGATAGTCACCGCCCGGCGGTCGTTTTCTCCGTCCGAGGTCGCCCAGCTGCGGTTTCTTTCCTCGACGTACATTCCGACTCTGCCGTCGGGGCCTATGCCGTAGTTTGCGCTCGCGGCTTTTGTCTGGAACAGTCTGCCCAGCGTCTCGACTGCCGCCTGCGACGCCGAGCAGTGTATCGTGATGGTATCGATATTGTGCCCCTTGCGGCCGCTGCTGTAGGGGCTTATCCGTGTGTAGCTGACAAGCGGCGAATTTGTAAATGCCATCGTCAGTCCTCCGGTTTGCTAAACGCAGCTCTTGACGTGCTGTCGCTGCTTGATGCAAAATTCGCTGCGTGGGCAGTCTGCCTGGGGCAGTCGCGTCCGAGCGAAACGCAGTAGCCGCAAGGCAGCCTGTGCAGGCAGCCGTTGTGAAGCTTGGTATCCATAGTGTTGTCCATAGTGTTGTCCATAGTGTTGTCCATAGTGTTAAACATCGTCAATCCTCCTCCAATAATCCGCTCAGGGTCTTTTCGTCGTCCGTAATGTTCATAGCTCTACTTCCTCTATCAGTGCGCGGGTTTCGAGTATGTACAGATATTTGCCCATCGTTGCCGCCTGCTCTCGCAGGAGCTCTATAGGGCAGGTTGGGGTAAAATCAAGCTTGCCCGCGTCGTACTTTACAAGCATTCTGTGCAGCTTGTCGTATTTGTCCTTAAGTTCGATATACTCGTTTCTCATGCGCTCTTTGTAATCCATTTTTATATCCTCCATTTTCTGTTTCGGGGTTATGTTCATCATCCTGCATCCTCCCACGCCGACGGCAGCGCGGCCACGTCATAAACGCAGTTGTCCTGTTTGCAGCGATACACTTTGCCGTCGGCATCACGGTAACACTCCCCGGTCATGTACATGCCGCTCGTTCCGAGAGGAGCTACCCATGCTTTAGCCTTTGTAGGGTCTTTCGTGTGGCACAGCCCCCACAGAGCGCGAAGCGTTGACGGTCTGCCCTGATAATTCGCCGCGTTATAGGGCTGGATAAGCTTCCACACCTGACCCTCGTCGGCCACCGGCGTTCCCACGGGACATGCACTGTAGTCCTTCGTCGCGTCGAAGTCCGGCACTTTGCTTTCCTCCGCGATTATCGCCGTGCCGTCCATCGTGCTTGCGCGTCCGCGCAGATTGAGCGCATCATCCGCGCCTTTTTCTTTCATTTTGGTCATGGCCTCTGTCTTTGTCATACGCTGTTGACTCCTTCCTTGTATGCCGCCTCAAGGTCGCCGGTGCTCACGGCGTTTTTCAGCTCGCTGTCCTTGTCCGCTACGACCTGTGCGCCGTTTACCGTTTCGATCTCGCACTTCGGCTCAGTGCCGTGCAGGCCGTCATCGGTAAGCCGGAATACGGTGTCGGCTATCTGCGTTACCGTTTCGCCGGTCTCCGCGTCGGTGTATTCCTTTGCCGTCTTTGCGCATATGCCCTCCGCCTCCGCTTCATTGCACAGCACATAGCAGCCGTTTGTGTGCAGCCGGATATATACGAAGCTGTCGGAATATCCGGCGATTTCGTTGTCTACTTTTATTGCGTACATGGTTTCACCTCCATTTCAGGCGGCTTGCCTAACCGCTTCCTATAATATTCAATCAATTTTGACGTTGGCATTGTGCGCAGAAGGTTTTTCCAGTAATAATTTATCGCTCCCGGCCATTTTTCGGGATCGAAATCCGAAGAATGACAGCCGTTTTTATAATACCGATACAGTCTGTCAAGCAAATTTAGCCTGTATGCGCCCTCCGGCGTATTCGGCCTGAAATGCTCCCAGCCATTTTCGGAAGTGACTGCGCAAATCCGGCGTCCATCTTCCGCGAACAGAAACCCGTTTTCTTCATTTACTATTGCCCCATATGGCAAATTAAAATGTCCTTCAATGCCTTTAGCTTTAAAGCGTTTATATACTATGTATTCCATAGCTTGCACCTTACACGCAAAATGCAGGGCAAATAGGATGTGAATATTGCCCTGATACATGGTTTTGTCCGTTTGAAGCAGCTATATATGCCCACCCGCCACTTGTTGTAGGATTATAGTAAGCAAAGTCTCGCAACCAGCTATTAGTCACTGGGGAATTTCCCGCTGTATAATAGTCATATTGCTTTTGGTATTTTTTCACATAGGGATTTATTCTACCTGATGTTTGGCTTGTAAATTGGATGCTACCGCGAGTTTCATATGCCGAAAGTATAAAAATGTAGTCTGTAGTCGGGGTAACTGCTAATTCTTCCGCTGACATTGCGTTCACAGAATATTTTACAACGTTTTTTAACACTGATTTAAGATCGGCGGGGAGACTGCCAAGAAGCGTCGATGAATCAGCCTCCAAATCTTGGCCGAGATTTTCACGAAAAGTGGTATGAGCCCATAATTCGGTAGATGTATCTATAGCAGCAGAAAACAAGTTTGCAATATGGCCATTCGCCAAAGCCGACTTTTCAAATTGAAAATGTATCCTATTCGCGCCTTCGATTTCAGCGTTATGATCAAAGCCTATAATAAAAGGATAGGCTGTCGCGGGAAGCGAGATACTTTTGCTAAGCACTGTTATCGGCCCGTTAAGCGTCACTGCTTTGCAATCTCCAATGGCCCAAAAATTCGCACCTTGTCCTAAATCAGAAACCAGTCGGATAGCCTCCCACGTATTATCGTTAAGCACAGTGCTTATATCTGTATTTCTTGCAACTACACTAACCACACGTAATTCAGTCTGATATTTAGTTCTTGCGTTATAGGCAAAAGCGCGATAGTAATACGTTGTTCCGGCGGTCAGACCGGTATCGGTGTAGCTGAGCGCTGTGCCTTCGTAGACGACCGTGCCGTCGTTGATGCCCGTAGGCGCAGAGCCGGTCTTGCGCACGATGCGAGCGCCGACAAAGCTGTTGTCCTCGTCGGGGCTGGGCGCTGTCCACGATAAAGCCGCTGTCAGCGCCACAGTTCCGGGTAGTACCTTGAAATTCTCCACCTGTCCGCACAGCTGCGGAGTGCCCCCGCCGCCGTATGCATGATTTATAAGCGGCATTATAAATCCCTCCTTATGATGAGTGTTACGGGTATATCGACAGTAGGCTTGTCGCCCAGCGCGACGAGCTGAATGCTCCCTGCCGCCTGTGTGCCGCCGACTATCATAGCGCCCGACAGCGCCTCCATCTGCGCCTGTGTTATCCCGTTGTTTTCTCGCGGCAGAAGCTCGACCGCCGATGTCGCCGTAATGTTCGCGTTGCTGACGGTGTATTTCTTTGCCGTACTCCAGCTCGACGCATACAGCGTTAAATTCACTTTCGACGACCGCCCCGCGGAATACACCTCCCACGTATACCCCGTAGCCGCCGCCGCTGTGCAGTGATAAACAAGCTTTGCCGCCGTGTCGATGTACTCCTGGCCGACAACGCCGACGGTCGATGTCGTCGGCGGCGCGGTGCCAATGATGGGGACGGGCGCTTTTTTGCCGAGTTCGATGCGGATATCGTTATGAGCGTTTGTGCTTGTGTTGTGTGCGTTTACCGCCGCTTCTGCTGCGCCTTTTTCTTCGTAGGTGCCCGCTAAATCCGGCAGCAGGCTGTCTGATAGTTTGCCGTCTTCGCCGACAACAGGCCGTTTTTTCAATTCCTCGTCGATGATATCTGCATTGCCGTTTAAATCGGCAATATTGATGAAATCACTGTCAGCCGGTTTTTTCAGATTGTAATTGGTGGTATATGTAGCCATCAGGCAGATACCTCCTCTTTAAGATTTTGCCATGTCTTGGTTTTCACGCTGCCCCAGGTCTTTGTTTTCACGCTGCCCCAAATGTTATAGAGCAGGCTTACGGAAAAGGTCATGTTGTACGGCAGCATGCGTTCAAGCGTCTCGCGGATCACGTTTTCCTGCTTCTTTACGCCCAGCGCGACTTTTACATCAACGTTGAATTTTGAAGTTGTGATAGTAAGCACATAGCCGCCCTTGCCGCACAGCGTTTCAAGCCAGTTTTTCAGGCTGCGCCGCGTGTAGGGCACGTTTTCAGTGTACAGGCTTTGCAGCCTGAAGCGCCTGTCATCGAGCGTATCGGACGCATACGGCGATATGCCAAGCATGCTTTCTCGCCGCGCTATGCCGTCTTCGGTAGCTGTTTGTATAAACTGATCGTTCATGCAGGCTTCGGCGGCATCCCACAGCGCTTGTATCTCCGGCGTTTCCGTATCCATAACGGCGCGGATTTCCGCAACGTCCTTCAAAACACCGGGTAAATACTCTTTCAGATCGATAGTGCGTAGATTATTAAAGTTGCGCATTGCTGAAAAGCCCCCTGACTGCTACAGCGTCCTTATCCAGCGTTAAGTTACTGGTTTGATTGTTTATCTTCGTGCCGGTGATATCCACGATACCGGGAACGGCAAGCAGCCGCGCTTCTATCTGCGCTATGCGGACTATCAGGTTGCTTTCCTGCGCCCATGTAGCATTAAGCTCTGAATAGTATTTATCCAGCGTCGCTTCAATGTAAGGTTCACATTCGGATAAATTCCAGCCGCTTTGGAATGTCAGCGTGGTAAAGATGTTTATCGTCGTCCCCGTCGCACCGACAACGGTGACTTCGTGATCGATGGGCGCAAGCCCCATGCCGTCGCCGCTGTTCTGCGTGGGATCTATAGTCGTCTGCACGGTGCTTACAAGCGCCGTAGACGGCGGCTGATAGTTGCTGTCGGTGATAACAAGCTTCACTGTTCCCGCGCCGTTCCACGCCCTGTAGGGCTTACAGCCGCCCACGCCGGGCAGTGCTTCGGTAACGTCGATGTACTGGCTTCGGTTAAAGCCGTATGCCTGATTGCTGAAGCTATTCAGATATCGTGCGCGCAGTGCGTCGGTGCTTTCCTCATCCTCGCCGTTTATGCTGATGCTTGTCAGCGCCGCCGCCGTCAGGCCGTCGATGTAGTCAATGGGTATCAGCTGGCCTAAATAGTTGCCGGGGTCTGCTCCTGCCGTTTCGCAGGTAAGATAGAATTTGTTATCTTCAATCTTTTCGGTAACAGCCCAGTTGTATTTATCGCAGCTGAAACGCGCTCCAATGGGCACGTTCATATTGAACACGCCCACGCCGACCGCGTATGTTGCAGGAAGCGGCGCTATTCCGCGTTCCGCACAGCGCTTTATAAGGTATTCGCGGCTTGCGGTATCGGCAAACGTTTCGTTTAGAACGCTGTCCAGCGCGATATACAGCATTGCGCTTTCAAGCGAATTCGGCGCAAGGGCGTCGTAAATTATAGACCCCTCGCGCTTATCCAAATACGACGCGACGCGTGCAAGCTTTTCCTGCAATATCGCTTCATAGGTTTTATCTTCGTACATCTGTAGTCACCTCCGTTTCGCCAAAAACGCTATGCACGGTAAATATCACATGCACAGCGTTCTTTTTTGTTTCAAATTTGAAATTATCAACCGCCGTTATGCGGTCGTCCTGTAACAGCGCATCGCTTATGCGGCGCTTGATTTCCGATAAAACGTATTCTTTCGGCTGGCCTATAAAGCCGTCAAGCTCCGCGCCGTAGTTCCATGAATAAATCAGGTGCGCAAAACGTTCTGTACTCAGTACCAGATACACGGCCTGTTTTACCGCTTCAAGGCCGTCCACCTTGCCGCGTATTCTCCCGTTCTCGGCATCAAGCGCGTAGGTCAATGACGGCTGTGTTTCGTCTTCCAGTGTCAACAGTTCATCATCAACAACAGGTATCATGCCGGTGTCACCACCCTATCTAAAATAATGAATTTCTGTCCTCCGTCGGCACGCAGCAGTATAACGCGTTCGCCCGTTTTCAGGCCGTAATGCAGCTTGTATTTTTTCTTTTCGCCACCCTCCGGCGTGATATACACCGAATGATCGCGCACGGCGTTTGTAAGCATCAATTGCGCCGCCGTTAGCTCAAGCTTCTGATCTATCTGCACTTTAAGCGGCGATACGCTGTTTACAGTGCCCAGCACGAGCGCAAACGGCTTTGATGCTTTAACCGCCTCCACCGCTGCGCGTTTTACGTCGTTCAGAAACGGTGCAAAATCAGCTGACAAATTGTCCACCTCTCAATTTCAAGTCCATTAGGTGCTGGCCGTTCGTGAAATTGTGCGTCACACTCTCAACCATCAGATAGCTTTGCACGTTGATATCGCCAAGCCCCAGCTTTACAATGACGCTTGAGCCGCCGCGCACACGGATATCACCAAGCGCGTTTGATACGGATAAGGTGCGCGTCAGCGAATTATACAGTTTCAACAGCGCTTCGGCCTTTGCTGCGCCCGATGTGGATAATTCAACGCTATCGGTGTATTGCAGCAAGCCCCAGCGGTTTATATTCGCACTATCCTTTGCAATGAATACTTCGCGCTTGCCGCTGTCCTGATTTTCAAACGTTATCTTGATTTGATTGTACGTCTGATCGTCGATTGATGTGGTATACGAATAATCGCCGATAGTATCAGCGTCTATCAGCAAATCAAGCTTCATGCTCTCGATGTTCTTAAGCGTCAGCTTGCCAACATCGTCGTACAGTACATACAGCTTTGTTTTTGCCTGTAGCGTTTCATCAAGCGCGTTTTGCACGATATCGAACAGCGTGCTATCGTCTTCGGTGCGTGAACCGATAACATATCCCGTATCTTCAAGCGTTCCGACTTTCAGGTTAAAGTCATCGGCTATCATGCGGATTACTTCGTTTGCCTTTTTATTGGAATAAACGTAGGTATCTTTATTCTTGAAGTATCGCAGCTGATCGTATGCGGTAACTTCAATCACATTCGGCGACGTACCCGAACGGCTTTTTTTAAACACAAAGCCATAGAACAGATCAACGCCGTCGATTGTCAGCTTTACCGGGTTGCCTTCGGCGAAAGATATCACATCGTCCTTTACAACGGAAAATGTCAGTTTGCCGGGCGTTCCCTTGCGTTCCCACGTAAGCTTTACGTCTTCGGCAACAATGGGATAATAGATGGTGCTGTCACGCTGTATCAAAATGTCAACTTTCACGGGATAGTCAACACCTGCCCTACGTAGATCAGATTAGGATTGCTGATCTTGTCCTTATTGGCATTGTAAATTTTCGTGTACTGTGCACCGTTACCGTAATACTTCTTTGCGATAGTCCACAGGCAATCACCGCTCTTTACGGTGTAGGTCTTTGCGGTCGGCTTGCCGGAAGTCTCACGCGGTGTTTCGGTTTTCAGCGTTGATTTGCTGCTGTTATCGGGCTTCGTAACCGTTACTTTCTTCGTCGCATAGTCAATATACTGTTTCAGATTTATGCTTACAGTTACGTCAAAGCCGTCTGTGGCGTCCTCTGACACCGTGTAATCTTCAAGGCTTACTTTTATGTTCGTATCGTAAAGCTTGTCACCTGACGGCGATACGCGGCTTACGATGAAACGAAACGGTTTCTTTTCCGTCATATAGCTTTCAAGGATGCCTAAATAGTAGTCAGGCTGGCGATATTCCGATGCGAAAGAATACTGCTCAAGCATCGGCAGCAGCATTTCAAAGCTGATTTCCGTTAAGCCGGGCGAACGAAGAAAATTAATATCTCCCTCGTTCACCAGCGTCAACGTTTTATTGTTGCCTTTGATTTTAACGGACAGCTTCGACGGGGTAACAGGCAGCTGCATATCATCGAAAAAGAAACTATACATTATGCGTGTACCCCCTCTGCCGCGACGGTAAGGGCTTCGGCAAAGCCGTCAGTCAGGACGCGCAGAACACCGTCTAAATCCATGTCCGATGATATTCTGTTCGTCATACCCGTCATGTCGATTTTTACCTCTGCCGTTGTGAAACGGTTGATTGCTTCCTGCTCGGCGAGATCGCGCAGATACTTCAAATCTTCGCTTGTGTTTTTCAGCGAAGAAGCCGCACTGCCTGTATTCTCGGCTGTGGCTTCTGTGTTGGCTGCCGCCTGCCCTAATAAGCCTCCTATGCTGTCGCCCAAGCCGGTTATTTTATTTGAAATACCTTCGCCGAAATTATAGCCGGATTTATATGCATCGCTTGCCCAACCTGAACCAAAAGCATCAAATGTTCTAAAGCCGGTCATGAAAGCATCATCAAGTTCCTTGTAATCCTTACGTTTTGAAAGTGCAGCATCAGATTTGCCCATAAAGGTATCTACGGTGCTTGATAAACCGTCAGTCGGAATGTTCACGAACGGCAGTTTGTTTAGTAGCTTTACAACACCTAAAACGACTTCAACTGCGACGGCCAAGAAACCCCAAAACAGCATTTCAATATCGGCAATTGTGTTGGAAAATGCCGCGCCGATGTTATACACACACGCAAGAAATATGTCTAATATTCCCAATGCGACGTTAGCAATCATTAAACCAGCATTTTTTATAGCAGCCCAAACAACATTTATTCCACCGCATATAACGCCAATAGCAGAAATGGACGTACCTTTAACGCGATTGATTATTCCGATTACAGCCGCTATCAGTGCAATCAACGCTATAATGCCGATAATAATAAGCGCCAACGGATTAAGCGCTAATACTGCATTTAGCGCGGCCTGTGCGACCGTTACAGCTTTAGTTATTACATAAAAGGCAGAAAACCATATGTAAGCACCCTTTGTAACCAACAGCCACACGCCGAATGCTGCCGCGATGCCTAATACGATCGGTGCGATAATTGACCAGTTATTAGCTACAAACTGCGCTATTGCACTGATGAGCTTGAACACCGGCGTTAGCACACGCATTATAACGTTTGAAACGACCGTCCATATCTGCGACCATGTATACGGCATTTTACTGAATCTTTTATCTATTTCGTCCGCGCTTGCAATCATTGCGTTTTTGACAATTTCGGCGGTTATCTGCCCATCTGCTGCCATATCGCGGATTTTGCCTAACGGAACATCAAGATAGTCGGCTACAGTTTGAATAAGCGGTGTAGATTGTTCAAAAATCGAATTCAATTCCTCGCCGCGCAGGACACCTGAGGCCATAGCCTGAGTTAGCTGCAAGGTTGCGGCTTTTTGCGCGTCAGAATTCGCATTACCGATAACGAATAGTTTATTAACGCTTTCGGAAAAGCGCAGCAGTTCATCAGTGTTAGCAAACGCGCCCTTTGCACCTACACCGGCATTCGTGCCCATATCGGTTACAAACTTAGCCGTATCTAAATAGCTTGCGCGTGAACGGTTAGCAAGTGAATAGATCGCGTCATTCATCTGGCTTGCCGCCGCGTCGCTGCCGGTAAGCATCTTCATTCGGCCTTGCGCCTGTGTAAGATTATCGGATAATTCAACAGCTTTTTTTACAGCTGCGACACCGCCGACAGCTGCCATGATTTTTCTGAATTTTGATGCTGTTTTATCGGCAGTATTACCAGCTCTTTCGGTTTTTTCTTCAATATCATCGATAGCAGCGCCCATTTTTGCCAGTTCGTCACGTGCAGCTTTCAGCGCCTTTGTATCAACAGGCTTGCGCGTTGCTTTCTGCATCTGCTCCATGCTGCTGATAACAAGGTTCATCGCCCTGTTTATGCTGCGCAGGGGCTTTGTCATCGCGTCCTGTATCGATAATACTGTTTTGATAGTGGCCATAATCGACCCCCTTTTTAACGGAAGCGCCGTAGCAGACCCCGTTTACTTCGGCGCTTATTTCTTCTTTATTTTGGCCGCTTCTTTTCTTTCCTGTTCGACCTTGCGGTCTATCGCCGCGATAACAAATGCCTGCTCCTGCGGCGATAGTTCAAGAAAAACATGCGGTGCCCAGCGGAATTTATGAAGGCAATAATAAGCATAGTTTGCTTCGGGGTCGCCCTCATCAATTAGTTTTTTGCTTCTTCAACAAGCTCCTCGCCGGTTTTAAAACCGCACTGCTCTATTATCTTTACGGTGTAATCGTCAAATTCGGCAGGTGTAAGCATGGCGACAATAAGGTTATCAGCACCGTTGACGTGGTACGACTGCTGCAATTCGCCGTCGTTCAGATTCGGGAACACTGTGCAGCGTGCGGCCAGCTTTGCGGTATATGCCGCCTCGTCAAATTCCTGCGTGGTCTGTCCCTTGCGACCGCCGCGAACGGGAACAGTGCGCATGCACGTTTTACGCAGTTCCGCGTTTTCCGCTGCCGTGATGCACTTTACTTCCCATTCAATAGCATCGCCGTTTTCGTCCACAAATCGGTCGGAAACGGCGTACTTTATGTTATCAATTTTCTTTGCGTTTTCAGCAAGAAACGCGGAAAGCGAATTAGCCATGTATTATCCTTTCTTTACTGCATGCCGTTAAGCAGGTTGAATTTTTCGGGCATCTCCCAATCGTCAAACGTGCCCTCGATATCCTCATCAAGCGTCTCGGCATCGGCATCAAATTTGGTAAGTATACCGCCCTTGAAATAGCAGTTTTTCAAGATGATCGTCTGCCTGCCGTTAGAAGCTGTGGGATCTTCGTTGGTTACCTGGATATCAAAGCGCGGCAGTTTGCCGGTGCGCTTGTATTCCAGCATCATTTCCCTGAAAACAGACTGGTTATACTGCGCGTTGCCCGACCATGTACCCGTCCAGCCGGTGGGCTTGTTGCCCTTGCCGGACTTGCCGAGAATGGGAACCTCAACAAGATTTATCTCCGCGCTTGCTTCAAAGGATACGAAGTTTATCATTCGGTATCTGTTGCCGTCGGCAAGTGTAATAAATGCCTCGGCCTGTGCACCGGCTATCGCATCGAGCGCGTCCATATGAATACGATCCATAATTTATCCCCTTTCTTACATAATCACGATGGACATATAAAGCTGTTCCATCGCGTTGATAATGTTCAGGTCTTTGATCGTGCACAGAACGGAGCGCTTTGTCTCGCCCTGTTCCACAGTCACGCTATCGGGTTCAAAGTTTTCGATAGCGCGAATATTCTCAAGCGCCTGATGCAACTTGCAGATATCATTCCACAGCGAAATACGGCCTGCCGCGTCGTTTGCGACAACACCGAGATAGCGCGTATTGAAAAGCACCGCCGCGTCGTTGGCTATCTGATCGCATACCCTGATAGTCTGATTGTTCTTGAAGATATCGCCCTTTGTTTCCGATGTGGTAGTGAGGGAGTTTATATCCTCCAGTACGCGAACATCGCCGTTTACGTTGTGCATAACAAAACGTCCGGCTTCGATATCTGCCGCAAGATCAGCCTGTGTCTTGTCAACGTCAATCGACAACTCGCCGTCGTATTTTTTGTTGGTATTGGATTTGTTCACAGCGCATCCGGCAGAAGCGCCGGTGACCCAGTAAACAAGTGCATACTGGCCGATGCCTGCAACGTTCGACGGGTAATCAGCCGCCTTGCTTGCAACTTCGATGACTCCCTCATAGTCGGCAATTTTCGCATTGGCAGACAGGTTGAAAATAACCGTCTGAAACTTTGCGCCGACTTCATCGCGCATACGCTTTGTATAATTCATGTACAGCTTTGCAGTAGTAGTGTCATCGACAGGACAACCGAGCGTGTTAAAGCTGTAGCTTTCGAACTTATCAAGCGCCGCCTGATGTGCCGCTGCATTGGCAGTACCGTTAGTGCCGCCGCTGAGTGCGGTTTTAGTCGTTACTTCAAGCGTTGCATTAGTTTTCCATGTAACAAAGTCGTTGTCTTTCAGCGCCGTTGCCGCCGCTACGGTCTGCGCATCGAGCAGCGTAGTATCGTAATACAGGCTTACATCGAACATACTTGTGCTATCGGCGTTTGCAGCGATAACGACATACAGCTTGTTACCGGCAGTGCCCGTGTATTTGGCCGTGCAGAACGTGTTAGCAGCCTTTGCGCCGCCGCCGTTAAGACGGTACGCATACAGCGTCTGTGCATTCATGAACAGTTCGCGCAGCGGCAGCATTTCATCATCGTTGTAGTTGTGGCCGAACAGTTTCAGGCAGTTTTTCTGAAAATCAGCGCTTGTAACAGTGAAAACCTTGCCATCAATGCCCCAGTCCAGCATCAGCGGCATAGCCACATAGCCCCTGTCGGACAGTGCAGCCGACGCTTTCGCGGTGCTGGCGAAATTGATGTATGTACCCGGCAGTACCTTATTTTGAACAGTCCACAGACCGCCACCAAGTGCCATATTAATTTACCTTGCCTTTCATATAGTTTTTAATAGCAGCATCGACGGCATCAATTGTATATTCGCCGTCGTCATCCAGCAGCGCACCGACAAGATCGCGCCGCTTTGCGTAGCGTTTGGATGATAGCAGCTGCTGCTTTGTATAGGTTATCGGTGCGGCTTTTGCCGCCTTTTTATCCTTCATTTGCTTCACCCTGTTTGATTTTTAATTCATCCATTGTGGTATCGTAGTAAGGCGCATACACGAAGTGATTGTAAGATATGAAGAAATGCAACGCATCGTCCGTTATTTCCGACGACATATCCACGCCGCGCACCTTATCGCCGGACGGCAGCGCTATGACTTCAAGCACCTTGCACAGCTTATCCGAAACGCTGTAGCATTCTTCCCGATCCGCTTTGGGAAAATAGATAATATCAAAGCGCGGCAGGTTTTTATGCCTCTGCATCGGGTGCGCCTGTGTTTGGAACGACACCATACGCACGATAAAAGCAGGAACATTAAGCCCCTGCTTCACTTCGTTTGATGTTATCATGCTATCCGGGAACGCCTTGCGCAGGGCAAGCGTTATGCCATCAAGTATAATGTTTGTGTTGATTTCAGCCATTCAGCACCTCGTGTAGTTTCTTGTTAATCATCCGCTGCAACACAACCGGCGAAATCTGCTTTAGCCGTTCTTCGGAAATAGTCAGCATATACTTTCCATTGACCCAGCCGCCGCTTTTTGTGCGGTGTCCAAATTCAACATAGGATGCATATTCGACTGGATTGATGATTTGAATTATGTAATAGCCGCTAACTTTACACACCGGCAAGCTTGCGGCATATTCTTTGATCGGTTTCCCGTTCTTGCCCTTGCCGCTTGCTGCTTCAGCATGTGTTTTTGAAGTCCAACCGCGCCGCAGCGTACCACCCATTTTGCCGGATTTGGGCTTGACACGCACGGTATACTGTTCGCCTTTTTTGCGGTATTTGGTATCCTTTCGCGCTGTGCGGACTTTCAATACACTGTAATCGCCTACAACCGTTCGCGGGATGACCAATGCCAAAAGTCGCGCCGCTAATTCCTTGCTGCACTTAATGCACAGTTCTTCAATATCGGCATCCGTCAGCTTTTCAAGCCTTTCGGCGTATTCTTTCAGTTGATCGAATTTACAATTTCCCCACTTAGCCATTATGCGTAATCCTTGAACGGTATCAGCATGATTTCCTGATGATATTTGTATATCGCCGGTTCGCCCGAACGTGCGTATGCGTTGGTAACGCCGTTTTGTGTAACGACGATCTTAGCGCCTGCCGGTATATCCAGCGTACTATCAATGAACAGTTTCACCGACTGCTGAATTATCGGCGCACCGTTTGCGTCGCCCGTGCTTTGTATGCTTTCAAACGACAGACGGCAAGGCTGCTTTTCAAGCTTCAGAACCTCTTTAGCTTCGTCCCTGCCTGTTTTGCCGTTTACGGTATATTCCTGCATATACACGTTGCAAACGCCGCGCCACAGACTTTGCAGTGCTGCTTTACGCGTAGCCATTTACCACACCAGCTTTCTATACGCGGCTATTACTTCCGCGCTGGGATTTATCATTTTACTGATAACCGCATTAAACTGGTCTTCGGCTGATCCTGCATCAGATATCGCAAACGTGACCGATGTATCGCCTTCCGATACGCTTTTTACAGGCGCATCAAACGTATATGTATCGCCTAACGCGCCTGTAGCTTTCTTGTCGGCAAGGAACATACCAACGGCCATATCGACCCATACATATTCAAGTCCTTCGGGCACTTGCTTCTGATTTGTCTGCGCTATCAGATACGCTTCGGCGCGGCGTATGTTATACTCAAGCGCCGAATTGTCATCATCCGTCACTTTATATCCAAACGCCGCTAAACGTTCCTTTGCGGTCGAAAGTATGTCCATGTTGCGCCTCCTTATGCGATGGTATACCAGCCCTTAGTTTTCGGGTTATCACCGCTCGCGGGCGTAACTGCGACGTAACCCAGGCCGACTTTGGCGTAATAGGTAGTACCGCTGGTAACGGTGGTTTCAGACGCTGCGGTTGCAGTGCCCTTGAAAATCTTAACATCCTTAGTCTCATCGGTAAGTGCTGCAATGTAGTACTTACGAGAATAGATGCTGTTTTCACGGGTATTGGGGTCGCGTTCGGTTTCGGTCTCCGTGCCCTTCTTGTTAAACAGCGTTACAGCTTCCTTGGTTGCCATGTAGATAGAACCGGCGGTTGCATCTTTCTTGGTGTAGATGTTTACACCGGCCACACTGCCGACATAGCCGTTTTTAGCGAATGCCTCAACATACTGCAAGGTGTCCTTCAGCTCCTTGCGCAGCTCGGCCACGTCGGCGGGGCAGACAAACGCGAAAATAGTCACGTCTTCAAGGTTCTCAAGGGCAAGGATGGACTGTGCATCCGCAAAAGCGCCGAAATCAAACTTGCTGACAACAGCAACCTGTGTAGCCTTTGCAAACTCGCCGTAAATATCCTTGTTGACGGTGTTAAACATGTCAGTGCCCATGTGCTTTGCGCCAACGGGTACAAGTTGCGGATCGGTCATGGTCTGCTCGTCGTAGTATTTAAAACGGTTCTGCGCAAGCTGAATACGGTATTCATGCGGAGTATAGCTGACTTCGATGCTTTTGGTGTTGCCAGCGCCCATAGCCAGCTTTTCAGTACCGTCGGTTGCTTTGTAAACGTTGATTTTACGCAGCATGCCGGCAGAGCCTTCAAGTGTGTTATCTACAGTGCAGAACGACTGTAGATCAAGGTGCGAATTGTACTGATCTTCGATTTCGTTCGACAGATAAAAATTGTCATAAATCTGATGTGCCATTAATTAGTTCCTCCATATAGTTTTTTGTATTCTTCGGGGTTTTTCTGCGAAAAGTTGAAGCGTTCGACCGGCGACAGTTTTCTAAAGCTTTCAAGCGTCATGCCGCCGTTAGGTTCGCCGCCCTTTTCGCCCGGCTTAAAGCCGTCAAATTTCTGCTGCTGCTTTCCGGTTTCAAACATAAACGCGCTATCGGAAGCGGTTGCAAGCTTCTTAAGCTGCTCGGCCAGCCCTTTGACTGTGCCGTCTTCATCAAGCTCTGCTTTATCAAGATCGAGCAACGCCTTTACCGCCTTAACGTTTTTCGCCTTTGCGGTCGCCACGGCCATATCAACGGCAGTATCGATTTTCAGGCGCTTTATCTCCGCTGCGTGGGCTTTCGCCGCGTCAGCGTTGTCCTGCTGTAGCTTGCTTATCTGTTCTTTCAGTGCGGCCATGTCGCCGGTGGATGCTTTCAGCGTTTCAAGCTGCTTGTCGCGGTCTTTTACTGTGCCGTTAAGCTGTGTAACCGTCGCTTCAAGCTCCTTTACCTTACCGGCCTTTTCGTTGAAGTCTGCACGCGATACAAAGTCCTTGCCGAGAGCCTGTGCCGCCGCATTGTCCATATCATCCGTGTAAACGTCGCCTATGATGTCCTTTAACCATTGCAGTTTCATGTTTACGTCCTTTCTGCGCTGTTCCTTTTTATCGAGCCAGTCCTCGTATTCAGCGCCGCCCTGCTTGTTATCCGCTGGGCACGCGGTAAAATGGGTATGAAAAAAGCAGCCTTGCGAATTAACGCTTGACTGCTTCGATCATTAAATTGTTATATAGCTGGCCACTCTCTATCCATAAATGTTTCAGGAATAAAGTTGTGTATTACCTTGATTTCCGGATAATCGGTATCCGGCGTTATCTCGATTTCAATCTTGATGTTTTCGGGATATTTACAGCTGCCGTATAGCTCCGGCGCTTTATCAATAATCTCCTGCCCGCAATCTTTGATGTACTGGATTATTTCAGCTTTCGTAGCCATTGCTTTTACCTCCTTTTTTAAACCGCGTCGGCTTCCGTCCACGCTTTATAGATGCGCTCGCCCATCCGGGCAAACCAATCGACCATTGTTTCATTCATTGCCCACGCGTCGGTTTCGCCCGAGCATTCATGCAAGCCGCATTCGGCAAGGAACGCATGCACGATCTCGTGTCGTTTGACCTTTTTAACGTAAGCATCCATGTCGTACAAGTTACCCTGTATTTCGCGTTCAACAACGATTTTGCGTGTTGTCCAGTCGCAATAACCGTCGCAGTCGTGCAAACGGTCATCGTCTCTTACGCTGCTTTCGATAATCGCCCAATTGGCACCTAAGATGTTGATTGTCACTCTGCTGTCTCCTTTTTGGCATGAAAAAAGCACCGTCTGTTAACGATGCTTTAAACTGATTGTTAAATATGTTAGCTTTTTTTAATTACATCCGCTTCGCTGCCGTCCACTATCTCAAAAACGCTTTTGGGGAAAAGATAGTCTTCACCAAGCTCTGTCATAATACGATACCAACCTTTTTCTATTGCAAGGACTTCGCGGATTGTACCAGTCGGCAAAGCCACATAATCAGTACCAATATATTTAACTCTCAACCCAGCCACTCCTTTACGAAAAATTCATGTTTGCCAATATCAGCACATTGTACCCAATGGATTTCAGCTTCACGATCCCCATCAGCTGTAGATAGCACCCCAAACCCCTTAGCGTGCTGCCAATCTTCGGGTTTGCCACCATATCGCTCAGCATAAAAACTTGCTCGCCTAAAGACGATGTTCGTACCTTTTCCAGCAAAAACTTTAACATTTTGAATTTTCGTACCCTCAGCAAAATGAAACATTTCGCCCGTACTCAAATCCATTATATCGTAGTTTTTCGCTTTTGCTCCAATACTCTTGCCGATTTCAATATCAGGCAAAGACATTATACCACTTTTCGCAGATTTTTCAAGCGGTTTAACGCTTTTTGCAAGCCCTGTTTGCTTTGCCGCCCACTGCTTATAGGTCATGCTGCCAGGCACGGTGTAGGTCTTTCCCGTTTCAGGGTCTCGCGCCCAGCGTTCGGCGATATCGTCCATATCGTCAAAGTACGGCGCTGTTGTGCCCCTGCACCACGGGTGAAACGGTGGAGCAGTCACGCCTATAGCGTATTCGGACATGGGGTATACCTTGCCGTCAAGCTGTGCGCACAGGCTGCATGTTTTGCCGTCAAGCGTTTCGACAATGACGTACTTTTCAACGTCAAGGTCTTTGAAGCAGTCCTTACGCGCTTCGTTGGCGAATGCCGCGCTTTCTGTCATCACCAGCCGTCCGGCCTGCGATTTAGATACCTTGAAACGGTCGGCAATAACCTTGATAGTGTTATCAGGTGCAGCGCCGCGCATTACCATCTGCGTTATCTGCGTATTGACGGTGTTCACAAGCGCCTGTTTGTTCGCCCATATACGGTCACTGAACGTCTGCTTATCCAGCGTCCACGGACGAGATAACACCTTTTCTATCACATTTTCATCTATTGCATGAAGCGTCCAGCCTACGCCTACGCCCTTTTGCAGTTCAAACGCAGTGTGATAGTAGCTCGATCTATAAACTCCCTCCGAAACGCCCTTGGCGGCTTCCGTCTGCTTTGCGGCTAAAACTTCGGCCTGCTGCTGTAGCTGAAGCTTTATAGTTTCCAGCCGCGATATATGGACTCGCGCCGACGCGTTTTCAAGCTGCTTTATCCATGCACCGTTAACGGCGTTTTCTTTGCCGTATTTGATGTATTCCTCGACAGTCCACTTGAATTCTTTAAGCTCCTGTGAATTAAGCAGCTTTCGTGCATCGTTCAGCGATATTTCGTTGTTTTTTGCAAATCGCTGATACCAGTGCGCTATATCTGTTTCAATATCGCGTATGGCCTTATCGTATTGGCGTTCAAGGTTCTGAACGTATTCAAAGCCGGTATCTAATAGCGCGTCCTCAAGGATGCGCATGCGGTTAGCCCAGTATGCATCATTCTTCATCTATCGTTGGTGCACCGTCATCGGCGTTCTGATTATTCCGCGCCATTTCAAACGCCGCTCTGTAGGGGTCTGCTTCCTCCTTCTGCTTTTCAAGCTTCTTAAGCTCGGCAGCAGGGTCTTTTACCCAAGGATGCATAGAAACTATCGTATCGTCGGATATGATGCCGACGGACGCAGCACAATTGCTGATAGCTTCAGTTTCGTTTATCAGCACATCGCGGTTAAATATCACTTCTACATTCTCGGCGGCATCGACCGACTGACCCTTGCTTGCAAGATAGGTGTTCACAAACCACAATATTTCTTCAAATGCCGCCTGTAATTCAACCTCTGTGTCATTCGCATCAAGGTCAATGTCCGAGTACATCGACTGTATATTCATCTGATTAGGCGAATTTGACATGCGGTCGTCTTTTGCATCGTAGCTGCGCAGATTTTCTATCAGAGACTTTTTCAGCAGATCAAGTACAGTCTTATAGTTCTCGGCATTCACCGTGATTTCAAGACTATCAACACCGCCGTCAACGCCCTCGACCGTGCGCACCTTTACAGCGCCGTAAGTGCTGATGTTCTTGCGGAATTCGCCCAAATCCTGACCGTCGTAGTTTTTCAAGATAAGCACCGTATTTCGTGCGTCTTCCTGCATGTTGTTTACAAAGTCGCTTTCAATCAGGTTGATAGCGTCCTGTAACGACCTACAGCGGCGTATGAGCGGAATTTCCTGCGCGTTATACTTTATGGGTATCAAGGGGAAATGCGCCCAATTGTAGCCCTCTGTGCTGCCGCTGGCATCGGTAAGCGTTATATAGCTCTGCTTTGTGCTATCTGGCGTAAGCGTACCGTTTTCAAAGATGTACGTTGCCACGCCGTCCGGCTTGAAAATATCGGCCTTTTCGATTATTTTCTTTTCGCTTGCGTAATACACTTCTACCTGATACAACCTTATAGCCGCATCAAGCACCGTGTGTTCCGCATCTGCCCAAAACGGCAGGATTTCATAGCCAGGAAACAGTTTAAAAGCCAGCTGCCCCGTTCTATCGTAATACGGGTACAGCCAGCTTATACCGCTGTTGAAGCTTTCAATAACAGCATTCTTTATCGTCCGCATGAAGCGTGCGCCCAGCACCTTTTTAAGCGCATCAAGGTACGTTTCGTTTTTGCCTGCGAACGTTATAGGCTTGCCGACTATGTAATTCTTTTTAACATCGGCATGCTTTGCATACTGGTTATCAACAATCTTGTTATTGGGCAGATTATCAACCGCCACAAGCTGGCCGTTTTCGCCTATGCTCGTTCGCTGCCTGCGCAATATATCCTGATCGCCGCTGTAGTACCGTGCGCCGTCGAGCATTTCACGACGCGCTTCGGAGCAGCGCCAAGCTTCCAATTCACGCGCAAAAAACTGCGCTTCGGACATCGGCTGATTGGCTTTAATGCGGTAATTCCACAATTCTTGTTCTATCGGTTCGTTGAATAAAGGCATATAATGTCCCCTTTAAAAGCTAAATCTCGACGGTGCAAATGCTGCACGCACAAAGTACCTGGTGCTGTCCATCGCGTGATCTGAAACCTTTAGCGGCCTGTCTTCGGCGGCTTTTTCATCCCAGCGATACAAGCCGAATTCGCTTATGCAGTCCTTGCAGCAGTCATTAAATAAAATGTCACCGGCGTTTAAATGCGTCGCCACGTCGCGTATACCGTCGATAACCCGGTTGCTGGCCTGTTCCACCATAAAGCGCCCGTGACGGCGTATGACTTCAATAAACGACGCTGCCGACGGATCAACGATTATCTTTCTAATAGGCAGGTCACCGGCTAACGCTTCAACGGCTGCATAATGTTCTTCGTCTGTGCGCTGCCGCTGCTGCTTGCGCCCGTCGTAGTAGTATTCACGTATACAATACCATTTGCCATCATAGCGCCCCCACAGTTCAGCCGCCGTAGGGTTAAGTGTGCCATAGTCGCACGATATCATGTAATCGGTGTACGGGCGTTCAACAGTCGGTACGATGTGTTTATCCTTATCGAACATCGTATAAATAAGCCCTTCGGCAACTACCCACAAGCCGCGAATAAAGCGATCATAAAACACGCCGGAATAAAGGCTTTCATATCGTGCCCTAACTTCGTCGGATAAGCTAAAATTATCATCCATAGTAAAATGAAGATGCAGCAAATTCCGCTTTTTTGCTTCCAAAACCCACTTAGTATAAAACCAATGGGACGGGCTCGCGGGATTGCAGTTAAACCATAGCTTACTACCCGTGACCGAGCAACGACCAGTTGCTTGGTTAACAAAGCTTTCCGGCATCAAAGCAACTTCGTCAAGCAAAATACCAGCTAACGTAATACCCTGTATTAAATCTTGCGAGCTTTCGTCTTTGCCTCCGAACAAATAAAAACTGTTCGACTTGCTACCGGCACGTACCACAATTTTGTTTTCTGTACGATGTTCTTTGAAAGTAAACACGCCGCGCAACCATGTGGAAAGATTACTGGTTACGTTTCGGCGCAAACTTTCTATGGTCTTGCCGCAAAGTGCAAAATTTTGTCCATCAAAATTAAACATTGCCCACATGATAAATCCAACTGTCATGGCAACAGTTTTGCCGGAACGAATAGAACCGTCGCAAATGATACCTTCATAGTTATTAAAGCCCGGCCTATTCCACCATGTCATTGTTAGGTTTTGACGTGTACTCAATTTCTGATATTGCACTTGTATTCAGCTCTCCGTTAGTGCTTTGGTTAATCACTTCAAAAATATTGTTTTCTTGTTCGGTAATAGTATTGTTATTGCTATCAAATATGCCGAGATGCTTGCCCAAAAGCTCTAAAGCGCGTACTTTGTCGTAAGTCTTTATTTCTGCGCCATTTGCTGTTTCTTTGATTGACGCAACAGCTTTGCGTTTATCTTGTGGTATTTCTTCTGTTGGTATAATGCGAACAACGCCCGGTTTAATTACCTGTGCGAAATCATAGCCGTTAGCAAAGGCGATTGCAGCAAGCTCTTGCAATACTTTTTCCTGTGTAATTTCTAATTTGCTCCGTAGCGCCGTTCGCCGTTTCTCAATTTCAGATTGAATATCAACTTTTGACAAGTTTTGCGACCCGATACGATTTGCTGTTTTCGGACTATATCCGGCGCGGATGGCAGCTTGTGTAGCATTAAGATCCACAAGATATTCCTGCACAAAACGCTTTTGCTTTTCAGTTAGCTTTACCACATTCACCACCTCATGTCAGTTACCCCCATGATAGTTTTCTAAATACCTTGCTGTACTGATGCTATCGGCGTACAGGCTTTCAAGTATCATTATCCTGCCTCGCAGCCGCGTCCAGTCGGACGTTTTACAATCAGTTCGTGCAAGCTCTGATTTTAATTCGTTTATGCGTTTAAGCAGCAAACCGGCATTAGCGCGGTATTCTGCTGCCATGCGTTTAAGTGCTTCACTCATTCGGCTGTTACCTGAAAAAAGTTATAAAATAAGCAAGCAGCATATTTCAGCTGCCTGCTTACTCGCGGCGGGAGCACGGAAAGGGAACGTGGAATTAAGAAAGGAAGAAAAGGAGGTCATCATGACAAAACACAGAGAAAATGTCCGCGAGCCGCCCCCGCCGCCGGAAAGGAAAAGAGGGATAAGGAGATAACAAATAGTCTATCTATTACATTTCCACAATATCATTTTACCACAGTTTATGGGGTCAAAAATCCCACTTTTGTCCCACTTTTTTAGAAATTAATTGGAACATACCCTAATTCAGTCGCTATATTGTATAGAATTCTGTCTTTTCGCCTGTAAGCTGCCGAACGGCTTATATGCAACAACTGCGCTGCACCTGCCACAGTGTAAGCCTGTTTCCAGTACACAAGCTCCACAAGCCTCCGGTCGATGTTGTCGGCGTTTTTAAGCACATATTCAATCGCCTTGCAGCTACGTTCCGTCTGCACCAGATAAGGAGATGACGCTATGCGCAGCGCGGTGTTTTCGGTGTTTCTGCTAACTTCTCCGCCGCCTTTGCCGTCCGTATACTTTGGTGTTGCCGACGGTATCATATCAGCCCAATATTGCTGTATTTCATCTTTGTATTCGCGGTAATGTTCAAGCTGCCATTCCACCATACCCCGTACACGCGGTGATATTGATGATTTGTATTTAGGCATTTTGTTCCCTTTCTGTATTACCGACGCGACCCATAAATGATGCCGCTATGTATGCGCGTGTCAACTCTGCCGCTTCATACTTGTTAGCACCGGCATCTAACGCGGCATGATAAAAAACCACGCACACTTCCGCTATAGCGCCTACGCCTTCAAGCGCTTCCTGAATTTCTGCTTTGGTCATTTTTGGCCTACTCATATACTCGCTCCTTTCGGTATCATGTGATAGACTTCGTAGTATAGTTGATCGGCGTTTTCGATTGTTCGATTTTTGGCATAATTACAACCGGCAGCCTCGATTGATTTGTAGAATTCTGCAATTTGCCTGTTGCTTCGAGTATATTGCTGCTCACGATTTGAGTTAATTATATAGGCGGCTATTATTTTGCTTTTACGTTCAGCGCCTATAGCGGCGGTTATCATGCCTTTAGCGTGAAGATCGTAGAGCTCACGGGCTTGGTAATACAGCAGCTCGTCTGCCGGTGATTGTTCGCCTTGCAAAGGCAAATTTTGCGCTGCCTGAAGTATGATATTTTTTGCAGTTATTGACAAATTGACCATTTTGAACACCTCCAATTTTGAATTTTTTGATACGGGACAGGGGACGGGTAGGCACGCGGTTTCCCTATATAAGTGTTTCGTTTTCTTATATGGTGTACACCATACTCTATTTTACGGAAAACTCTTTTTATATTAATTTACCTGTCCCCCTGTCCTGTAAAAGAGAAAAAAGATAGATAAATCAAGGGGTTGAGCCACGGGACAGGGTACGGGACAGGGGTAGGACAGGTCTATACCCTGTCCCGTTCTCGTTGTAGCTTTTATACAAATTCTGCGTTTGAAAATTATGCAAAGCATCAAAAAGGTAATTCATCAGCATTTTTGATATCCCCTATTTTTTTCTGCCAACACCTTTGGCGACCGTATTTTGCAGTGTATTTTCTGCCTACATTTGCCCATTCCGACATTGTAGCAACGATGCGATAAATTTCTTGCGTCTCTTTTGGCGTTAAATCTCTTTGGAAATCACTGTCAGGAAATAGCGCCTCACATTTGAGTTCCTTGATGCATACGGTATCGCCCGGTGACTTCTCATCAAGGTACTTTTCAATAACGCCAATACGCCAATCATCCTCCATTGCTTCATCCTGTGCATGCTTGTATTCGGACAGCAGAGAACGATCTGCGAAAGCTGGCATTTCGCCTTGCTCAAATTTCACACGCGCTTCTGCCCAGCATTGAATGATATAATCGCGGCATTCCTGCTCATGATCGTGTAGATCATAACCATTGCTGTTGACTGTTACGGGGTAAAAACGACGGTTGCCGGTCTTGTCGCGCAAGAATTGTTCGTTATTGGTAGTGCCTATAAAGATGCACCGGCGCGGAAACTCCATTGCATTAACGTCATAAGGCGGTCTGTATTTGTCGCGCTGCCGTGTTATGTAGGACTTGACGGCCTCTTGCTCTTTTGTTTTGGTAAGCGCAAGCAGCTCCGCGACCTCGCATATCCACGCGCCTTCTAATTGCTCTATGGCCTTTTGACCGTCCATTTCGGTTACTTCAGAAAAATAACTATCGTTAATAGCAAGCCATTTGACAAGCGTGGATTTGCCTTCGCCCTGCTTTGCACCGATGAGTACGGGAACATCATCAAACTTGCAACCGGGCAGATAGAGCCGGTTAATGCCGCCAGCGAATATCAGGCGGCTGACCTCACGGGTATAGGCGGTGTCCTCGACTTTTGCCCATTTAGAGAGAAAATGTATGCAACGTTCTTCTCCGTCCCATTCAAGAGTGTCAACTATGTCCTTTATCGGGTTATATTCGCGTTCTTTCCACAAAATGCGTAAAGCGTCAGAGTGTTTTTTATCGCTGTACAGGCCGTAATTGGCTTCACAGAAATTTCGGCTTTGTGCCGCATCCGCGTCTGACCATCGGCATATTTCGCCGTTATGCGTGATCTCAGGTGAATTGCGCAGCACATTAAAACGAATGCTGCTGTATTCCATTCTTCCGCGCATGATTTTAAGAAAATTGTCGATAATCGGAACGGGTACGCCTTTGTCGTTTAAGCGTAGATCAAGGTCGTTTCTATCTTGCGCCTGTGATTTTTTAAAATCAGCTTCGAGTTGCTTGTCTTTTTGACGGTACGCGCCGAGCTGACGGTTAACGACTACTTTTGCGCCAACTTCTGCCGCTCTTATCTGCATAAGCGCCTGTATGCGTTCGCGTTCTATCACGTCGGGGATATCAAACGAAACCAAAACGGAGTTTATAAGCTCGGCAGCGTCCATGTTTGCTATGGCTTCATCCGTTAATTGGTTGCAGTCAATCAGTTTCGTCATACTATCCCCCTTATGAATACAGCATCAGCCGATAGGCTGCACCGTCGATTTCCTTACAGGCAATGATGTAATGCTCGTCTAAAGGCTCTGTAGGACTCTCAGGGGCATATTTGCGCTTCCACTTATCAAGTGTAGCATATACCCATAAGAGGCGCTCATAGCGCTGCTGGAGCTCTTTTTCGGCTTGCTTGCATTTGTTATATTCCGTTATTGCCGCATTATAGGTTGCTGTGATCTCGCTGTCCTCGCGTAAAGTCATTTTGCGGTCGGCCACTATCGGTAAGTTGAAATCGTTAATCAGCTTTCGTGTAGACTGTTCAAAATCAAGGTTGAATAATTGGCCGGTAAAATTGATAATATCGCCTGACCAGCCACAGCCAAAGCAATGGGCGCTATGCCGGTTTTTGATTTTGAATGATGCCGTTTTCTCGGCGTGAAAAGGACATCTTGCAAAACCGGCGCGATTAAAATCAAGCCCGTAAGCTGTAGCGACAACAGCGAAATCAAGCATATCTTTTATTAATGCGCTTTTATGTTTTGCATTCACTTAGCATCATCCTTTCCAGCATTTCGCGTCCTTCACGGTAAAGAATATCGTGTATCAAATTGCCGCTTGTGCGTTGATCGCAAAATATGATCTGGCAGCGGTAACGCGCCAACCACGCAAGCAGCGACGCAACAAACGCCTGCGGCTTCATCTGACTGCGATAGTTGCCGCTATAGGCATCCTCCCAGCATTGATTTTCGATAAGCAGATAAATCTTTGCGTCGGCAGCTTTGGCGCGTTCAAATTCCCGTGCGAAGCGCGCACGGCCATTGCAGAAGCATTGAGCTAATTCTGAAAAATCCATCTTGCGCTCTACGGCGGCGTTTAGCATCAGCCATTCGCCGCCTATAGAAAACTTCGCCGAGTAGTCGCCAAAATCGAGCTTACACCTTTCATAAAGGCAGTTCATGCTTTTCAATCGCGCTCTGAAGCGTGGTGTATCCTGTTCACGCGTATCTACCAATATCACCATGCCTCCGAGCGCATCTTCGATTTCGCGTGGTGTCATGGGCTTTAGAACGGGAAGTCGCTATCATCATCGTCCATTGTTGTGAACGTCGCAGCCGGATAAGCGGATGTAGTGTTAGCCTTTTTAAGAGGCTTGTCCTTCGGCATTTTGAAATTGCCGTCGCGTACATCCTGTGCAGTGGTAACGGCGCAGCATTCGGTTGTCCAGCCGGTATTGCCGTTATATTCCCATTCCTTATTACGGAACAGAACGCCGAGTCCCTTGCCCTTGAGTTTGGCTTCATCCCAATCCCAGTGGTAGCCGTTATTGGTTTCCTCAAGGCATGCTATAAGGTTGTTAAAGGACTTTTTCTGACTGCCGAAATACTGGTTGCTTTCGTTCGGGATGTTTATGCGATAGCAACCGCGCCACTTTTTATCGTCGTTGGTGTTGGCACGGTAGTCTGCCGCGAAAAAGCCCTTGTGTTCACCTTCAGCAACGTCGAAATCGATTTTCAGGACGCTGCCCCAATCGTAATCGATAACGCTTGCGTCCATGATCTTAGCTACATAGCCGCCTGCCGGGAGTGTTTCACGCGCTGTGGTGCGTTCTGCTTTAAAGCCGTTGTAAGATTTAATCATTGTTTACTTGTTCCTTTCTTGTTTCAATATTCAAGTGGGCAACTGACACCCACATATTTATCAGGTTCGGCGCACACTTCGTTATTAAGCATGCATCTGTAAGTATTGCATTTGTAGAAATAGCACTGTCGGCAGTTGATGTGTGCTTTGCCGGTCGTGTCTATCGGGAAAAATACCTTGACGGTTGCCGTACCCTCTACATAACCGGGTACGCCGTTTTCAAACTTAGCCATATCACAGCCCCCAGTACTCGCGGATTGTTTGATCGACGAATTTTAAATCGTTCTCGATCTCAAGCTCAAACATGCCCTCCGGCGACTTGCTTATATCGCTGCCGTCAGACTGCGTGATAAACATATGCTTACCGTCGCGGACTACACATCGCAGCACGACAGTTGCCATGCCTTCAATGCATACTTTTTCATTCAGCAGTTTGCCAATTGTGCGTATTTTGGTCTCGCCGTAGTCGCTTGTGTCTTCGTGAACGACTATGTATACAATGACATCTTCGGGCAGCTCGTTTTTAATGAACATCAGTAGCCCCCAAAAGCTATCGGCAATGCTGTTATACAGATCGAATGAGCTTGATCCGCTTTTCGGCGCCGAGTGGCCTTGCATAAAAGCGTTAGTCATTAGATAACCACTATCGTCGATGACTGCCGTTTTTACCGGCATCTTTTTCAGTCCGTTCATAATCTTAACAGGATTGTCGCTGACCATCGTATACTTAAATTTTTTTCGAAACGGCAAGCGCTTTGCGATAACGTTAACAAGAAAAATCTCGTCCTCGCCGAAGTTAAGTAGGCTTCGGCTTTTTCCGCTGCCGGATTTACCGTAAACAATAACGCATTCTCCCATATGGTTTATGCACCTCCCTTGCGTCCTCTGCGTTTATAACCTCTGCGCCGATAAGCTCGGCAAGTTCTTCGGTCGGTAAATCGTTGATTTCTTCTCTAAAGCAATCGGGGCACAAACGCCGACCGTTGGAAATGTACATTAAATCGTCGCCGTAAAACCAGCCGTCGCATTCCTGGCATATGCAATCGGGGGTAGGAAAATCAGGCGGCTCTAATGGCCGTTCTATAGAATACATATTCACTTTACCCTCTTTCCATTGAATAATCTTGTTTTTTTCTTTCGGCGTATATAGCCGTTGATCAATACGCCGTTCGGTGCATTATGCTTTTCTAAATACGCCTTTTTCGCCGCTTTATCGGCCTTGTTATCTGCGCAATAGGTTTTGTAGCTATCGCACTCCGCGTGGCAAAACGGCGTTCTATCCGGGCAATTACGACAGTCACTTTCCATAGCTTACAGGTTCAAAATCGTTACACCAGCCGTTGCGTTTGTCGCAGTCGCAAGCGCACTGATCGCAGCACCAATCGTAGTATGTGTTATTGCTTCTGCGGCAGATTTCTTGGACAGCTGTGCGGTAATCTTCTATTTCTTCATTGTAATCGTGACACAGTGCATCGAATTTTTTGCGTTCGCTATGCAGCAGGCCATATAAATAATCATAATGCGGCTTTGGCACACCGCCGAGAACATCTAACAGCCATAGGCGTATTGCGTATAGTAATCTTTTCATGTTTCTACCTCCGTTTCAAAATACTCGAACGTTTTCTTTCCCTTTCTTAACGGCAAGTCCTGCATTTCCGGCCTTGTGTTTTCCATAAGCATCGCGCCAAGCACGTTGAATGCAGCGGCGGCAAGATGATCCTCATCATCAAGTCCGCACTGATACTTTGCCAAGTGCCTGCAAGCGCTGTCGATAAACGATGATATCGGAATACCCTTCGTGTAATTCCAGCGCCCGTAATGCGCCGCGCCGCGCTCATAGTGCTTAGACAGCCGCAGGAGTGCTTCCCACGGGAGGGATATCATGTCGCCCTTGCCGGTCACACTATCCCTTACAGCGCCGGTCGAAAACTCGCGGCGTTCATCCTTTCCGAATTTCACTATCCCCCACCTTTCGCCGATATCTTCTAAAAAGTGCAGAAATTCATGCGTATCTGCACAATAATATTGTTTGCCGTTAACGGTAACCGTGTAGCTGCCGTCGTGGTTGCTTTTGGCTTCCCAGCCTACGTTTTTTGCCATGTTGACCTCCAAATACAGATCATTGATGGGAATGGTGCGCAATCTAAAGGCTTACCGCCCTGTTCAAATTTAAGCCGCCCGCGCAGAAACCGTATTTCCGCTTTGTTTAATATGTAGTCGTGGAAGCTGGCGCGATCCGTCCGCGCCGGTATAAGCAGCACGACCACTGTTCCCGGCTTCTGTGCTTCTTCGTAGCACTTGCGCGTCCATTCGCCTGTTGCCTTGCTGCCGTAAGGTGGATTGCAGAATACCGTTTCACCGCACCAGTTCTGCGCAAGGCCGTTATTTTCTTCGGTGTAGTATTTGGCGCACTTTGCGTTAGTCGGGCTCGCGGCTGCGTCAAGGGTAAAGTTAAATTCCCTATCAAGCTCGTCGAATAGCGCCTGCGGGGTTTCCCAGTCGTTCTTAGCGCTGGAAAACATGACTTTGTTGTTCATATCTATCGCCTACCATACCTTTCATCAAATGGCGTGAAATTATCATCGCCCACTATTTCACGGATACGCCGGTCAAGAACGGTTTTCGCATATACGATCTCGTCGTCGGCCTTGCTGTCTTCTACTACCAAATCAGCGATCTCGTTTGCGTATCTTACAAACGCCTCGCCGAATGCCCGTGCACGGCCTGAACCTAAGCCTAGCACTTCATTAGCGGCCATAAACGCCGCGTCCTCTGCAAGCTGCATACGGTTACGCCCGTAAAGCTGTAGCTGAATGTTCACTTCACGCTGCACGGCCTTTGCAAATGCCGATTGCTTACCCATGCTTAGTCACCACCTTATGGCCTACGTATTCGTCGATACTCAGTCCGAGCGCATCGGCAAGGATTTCTATAGTATCTATCCAGCCGCCGCGTAGTGATTTGCGTTCAAGCAGGCTTATCGTGGTTTGGGCTATGCCGGATATTTCGGCCAGCCGCACGATGCTTAACCCTGCATCCAATCGCGCCTTGTGCATGTAATCTCCGCGTGTCATTTTTGTCCCTTTCTTATCGTCGTTTTAACGCTTTCAACGCCGTCACGGAGTGTAGCCGTCAGCACATCGAAGTTTGCGTTTATGCAGTCCTCGTTGAGCTTCCGCGCCGTCGATATCGTTTGGCATATATCGTCAGCAGCTTCGGTTATGGTGTTCACTGCCTCATCGAGCTTTTCAAGCAGTTTGATGATTGCCGCCGCCGTGTTGTCAATCGGCTCTGCTGGCGGCTCGGGCTGCGGTGCTGCTTCTGCCGCTTTGGGCGTTGCGCTGCGATACCGTACCGCCTTAATAGTCTTCGTGACCTCCTGCGGCAGTTGCGTATCAAGGTATTCGCAAGCCCATTTAATCACCCCGCCGGTTGTCGCACACCGAGAATATTCTATTAACTCGTCCCATTGCTCATTGGCAATGCGCTTTACCACAGTGTACAGTTTGTTGCAGTAGCTCCCGCTCGTGCCGACCGCAAACGCCGCCTGTTCGCCCGTCTTGCCCATCGACATAAGCGCAATTATCTTCTCGTTCGTCGCGTTAGAAATTCGTCTTGCTCCCATTTTTGTCAGTCCTCCTTTTTATTCTTCCCATTCAAGCGCTTGCCCACAGTGAATGCAAAAAGCAAACGGAAAAAGCTCTCGATGCGATTGTTTGCAGCTTGGGCACTCGCAGTCATAGATTGTGTAACCGTTATTGTCTATTGCAAAGTTCGTCGGCTTTTTCGGTATCTGCTTTTCGATTGCAGCGCATGCCACTAAGCAAGCCTCATCAACTACGGCAACTTTTGCGTTCTGGCTTTTGATTTCTGCAAGCGCTTCTGCCGTAGTGTCGGGATGTATAATCTTTTTTGCTTCTGCCGCTGTCATTAGTCAGGCTCCTTTCTTTTCCCTTCTGCGCAATAGAAATTCGGCGGTACTTCATCACAATCGGCGCAAACACCGTGCGAACAGCACAGATAACTTATTTCGTCGTAGCTGTACTCGCAGTCCTTGCAGCGCACCACCGGCGCAACATCGGCGGCAGGAACTTCTTCAAAAAGCCTTACCCCTGTTAGCACGGCACAGTTTCCGCATAATCCGATGTCGGAGCACTTCTTGCATTGGCTCTGTTTTATGTAATCAATTGCCACTTCCCGTTCAATATATTCAGCCATGGTCACTCTCCTTTCCACTAAGCCACGCACACAGCTTGTGTGCGCACGAAACGCATAGCTCGTAGTCGTTGTCGTAGTCGTTTTCGTTCGTTTTCGCGCCTTAGGTTTTGGATTAAAAGATCAGTATCAGTCATATTTTTTCTCCTTAAAATGTCGTTATCCCCACTGTTCAGCCATCGCTTTTGCTATGCCGGGAAAGGCCTTTGACCTGAGCTTTTTTCTATGCGCTATCATGTCATTCTTCCTCCGAAAAATGTTTCTTCGTCACGGCAATGGGAAATGCTTCGATCTCGCTTGCCCACCGTGCTGTGCCTCTACCGTGTATGCGTTCCCAAATCAGTGAGAACCCTCCGATGCCGTCGAACAAACTCCCCAGCGTTGCGCCCTTCGGCAGATGCCACGCCATACGCCGCAGCATCCAGTTCCAGAAGGGCAGAGCGATGGAGTTGCCCAGTGCCTTGTACTTCGGGCTGTCCGCATCCTTGTGTTTCTTGCCTTTCTCATCCGTCCAGTCGCCAATGTCCACCCATCCGTCCGGGTAACCCTGCAAGCGGGTACATTCCAACGGTGTCAATCGGCGTACCACCATGTTCTGCCGTATCGTATTATTCAGGTTCAGGCTTTGCCCTCCGCTTTCTTTTGCTTGCAGGCTGGGGGCTACCTTGCCGCAGTCTCGGATGATGTCGCAAGCATGGCTCATATCCAGAATGGACGGCTGGTGTCCATGCTCCTGTTCTCTCAGCGTCCCGGAAACATCATGGCTCACGCCCATCACATTCCCGCCCTGATTGTTCAGGCACAGCACCGCAATACCGCCTTGGTTTTTACTGGTCATGCTGTTGCTGGACAAACTGTCAAAGCTATATGCCGTGGGGATAGCCACTACTGGCTGATTGTTCCCGCTCATGCCAGCCGCTGCGGTCAATGTGGGCGCTCGGTCATCTGTCCGCAGTTCTGCACCGCCTTGCTGTGTTGCAAGGCAAAAAATCGTCTGGTCGTTCTCCGTGCCGAGCGTTCCGCTTTTCTCCGTCTGCACTAACGCTCCTTTGCCGCCTCCGTCACAGCCCCCCCCTGATGCGGACTGCATAAGAAGCACCGCTTTCAGCGTTTCCGGCAAGTCTTTCCCCCGGCGCTCCGCTCTCCGCAATATCCCCTGACACGCTTTTGCGGTCAAATTGTATTTCGGATGCGGCGTCTCCTCCAAAATCTGCGACAACCGAGATACGGCGACGGCGTTGGGGCACTCCCCAGTATTGCGCATCGTGAGTTCGCCATACCACGCTCCATCGTCCTCCCACCTCATCGTGGTATCCTCCCCAAGTAGGCCATCCTTTTTCAGGCACTTCAATATCGGAGGCTTCCGGCTCGACGATGCGGATGATTTCCGTGAGGACCGCCGCGAAGTCGGCTCCCTTGTTGCTACTGAATGCTCCGGTGACATTTTCCCACACCATAAATCGAGGGTAAGCTGTTCCATATTTTTCTCTCATCTCCTTAACAATTCGTACTTGCTCCATAAAAAGTCCAGAGCGCTCACCGTTCAGCCCTGCGCGTTTTCCTGCGATACTGAGATCCTGGCAAGGGCTACCACCGATGACGCAATGCACCGGCTCAATCTCGGCGCCATTGATTTTTGTGATGTCACCAAGGTGTCTCACTTTCAAAACCTCTCCCTGAATACATTTTCCTTCCCCGTGCCGGTGAAGTATAAATAACTTGACGGCAACACTCTGTTGACGGCAACGCCCTGCTTTTCCAACGACCAGCGGTGCAACACATCCTCTGCGACTGCTGACAGTTCGTCCCAAACTGGGAAGCTATCCGAGTATCCGTAAAACTGGTGCGGTTGTTTCAACACCCCGATTATACTGTCGGGAAAGCGTGCATCATCCACACGGTTAAGTACGCACCATACGCATTTCATCTGATTGTCTACCGTGCAGCCCCGCGCCTCGCCGTACAGCATTTGTGCGAGGGCTATCACGTCGGCCTCGGTAAAGTACATCTCATATTCCGGCTCTGCCACTTCCACTACGCACAATCCGTTCGTATCAACCTCAGGCGGTACACCGTCCGCGCCGGCCTTGCTGCCCCCTTTATCAAGGGCAAGCAGTACCATGACTATCAGCGCCAGCAGAATCGCGCACACCTGCGCTATGATGATCGTGTATTTATTCATCGTTTGCCCTTCTTTTCGCAATTATTTCGCCGTACAATCCGCATTCTTCAAACGGTACTTCACGCAGCACTTTTGCTTTGCGCGCCCGGACTTTACCGTCGCCATACAGCGGTACAAGCACATCGGATTTTTCGCATTCGCATTCCAAAATCGCAAGATCAGGCCAGTATGCGCCGTAGCCGACAGCCCACGTCTTGTACGCAAGGTGAATACCGGCTCCGCATTCGATTTGCACACTTTCGGCGAAACCGTTATCGGGTGTAACAACGTCGCCTATGGGGTAGATAAATTCGTGGTTGTAGTCTGAGCAGTATACACTCCCGCAGAAATGCACAGCCTTGTACAGCTTGACCGTTGTGTCAGTCGCGTCCAGCCCGTAAAAATCTATATATTCATCAATGTTTGATGGATTATAAACTATACGGGCATTGCCGCTGATTTCGATGTTATTATTTCGTGCAGCGTCTACGATTTGGCTGTTGCCCCTCGCCACGACGGAGCTGTTGCCCCTCGCCACGACGGAGCTGTTGCCCCACGCCTCGACAGGATATTCAAATCGCCTGTTCACCATCGCACGGTTATATGGTGTGCCGAATTTGATAATTACCCTGCCGTCAAAATCTACGGCTACGGCATTAAGCTCGGCTTGTGATGTGCATATAATTTCTTTCATCGTTGTCCCCCTTTTACTTTTTTATCGTCTCGCGCATTTCTGCGATCGGAATATCTAAGGCCGCTGTCAGCGCGATTGCATTGCCGATCGTCCAGTTAGCAGACGGCTTTTCAAGTATCGTGCTCAGCTGTGAACGCGTTATGTGCATCTTTTCCGCAAGCCGCGTGAGCGACATATCAAGCGCCGCTTTTCGGCCTAAAACGAGTTCCTTCAGCGGATCGCGCGGCACACGGTCAAAGCGTGTTTTTGGCATTGTGCACCTCCGCTCTGATATACCGCTCGCGTCTCTTAGCGCACTCGTCCTCGGCTGTGTTGGCAAACCACACAAGCGCTGATATTACGCCGCCGACGATGAAAACAGCGCCCATAACGGCTATGAAAAATAAAGCAATCATTATTCTTCCACTACCAGCCTGTCCGCACAGAATTTGACCATAGCATCAACCAGGTCTGCAACCTTAGCGCCAGTATCGTTCTGCATCATCCTGAGTATTTCGTTGGTGCTTTTGCGAATAGATATCTGCGTGTAATAGATTTTGTCCGGCGGCAACTGCCGTTTAACTACAAATTTATCCATTTCTTTTGTCATTGTCCTTTCCTCCTTCCGCGCATAAACGCAATAAAAGCCTCACGCGGTATTTTTACGCGGTTGCCTACGATGATTACGTCAAAGCCCAGCAGCTCCGGGCGCTGTCTTGCCGCGACGCGGATAAGCTGAGGGTCAGAGTGCAGCACACTTGCCACCTGTACCGGCGTCAGCGTTGTCGCGTCCATGCGTTCAACTTCTGATAGCGTCATGCGTTTTTTCTCCTTTCTGATTAGTCTTTATCCTGATCGTTCTTCTCGGCCTGTGCCTCTGCCATATCCGCTACGCCGTTGGCATAGCCGTTGAAATACTGCTGCTTATCGGCAGGCAGTTTGCTGAAGATGTCGGCCATCGTCTTGATGGTCTGCTTTTCTTTTTCACTCATTTTTTCACCCTCTTTCTATTGCGATTGTTTACATTTTGTGATACCCTCCTGTAAAAAGGAGGCGCTTTATTAATGGATTTCGACAAGATTTTTCTGTCCGATATGGACACTCGTATCATCCTTGCGGTTGATACCGCCGCTGTTGTACGTCTGCATCCTGCCGATGCAGGCCATTTGATTTCTCTCGGGTTTATAGCTCCTTATGCCTTATCAGAACGCACAGATGAATATGTCATAACGTCTGACGGCTCACGCTATTGTGAGTACTATCGCGAAAAACAGGCTGAGAGAAAACGTTCAGAAGAATTTGCGCGTTTCTCGCGTAAAGTATCACTTGCGTCTTTGTTCGTGGCGATATGCAGCTTTTTGCTTTCTCTTTATGCGATCTTCTTTAAATGAAGAAAAAGTGTTCTCAGCAATCGCAAGTATGATAATCATCCCCGTACCCACGCCAGCACCGAACGCTGCGAAAATACCCATGAGCAAATCAAGTTTATCTATGCTTACTTTCCTCACCCCCTTTCTGTGTGTTGTGGTTGTTTTACTAACCTTGTGAGATTATAATAACACCTAAGTTAGAGCTTGTCAATAATGTTTTTGCACTTTTTCAAGGTTTTTTATTGACAGTGTTAGATTGAAGTGTTATTATGTATGCAAGGAGGTGAAACCATGAACGAACGTGTTAAATGGTTGCGTGCCAATCTTGGACTTACGCAGACCGATTTCGGCAACAGAATAAATATTTCGCAAAATTACGTTTGGATGATCGAAAAAGGTGAACGTGTTCCCGGAGACCGAACAATAAAAGATATTTGCCGTGAATTTAATGTAGATGAAGTTTGGTTACGCTCAGGCATTGGTGAGCCGTTCAAGGCCGTAAGCCGCGCTGATGAAATATCCGCGTTTATCGGTAAGGTGTTAGGCAACGACGGAACACCGATACAACAGGCGTTCATAACGGTGCTTGCACGGACTACGCCGGACGAATGGGCACTGTTTGAAAGCAAGCTGCTTGAGCTCGCCGCCGAAGTCGAAGACATAAAAAAAGAGACCGACCAATAAAGGCCGGTTTTTTTGTTGCTGTGTTTACTTCATATTAAGCAGTAGGATGTACGCGCACCGCAATTCGTAATTGCTTGCTTCGTTGATGAGCCGTTTTAGCTCCTTAATCAGTATTTCCCGTTCTTCTTTTGCCGTCATCTTTGTTCTCCCTTCCATTTTTGCTCATTCGCTATATTTCGTTAATTTTAGTTGACTTTTCGTTTATTCTGCTGTATTCTAACGTTTCGCTTTGTGAGTTTTGCTAAAATGTTGTTAACGTTCACTCTCCCGTGTTGATTTTTTCTAAGCTTTGCGTATAATAAAGATGTAAGCAGCGATGCTTACCATGACATTGAAACAACCGTTCCATGTCAGCCCCAAGAGGGAAACCCTTACCTTTAAGTAGGGACAGAAAAAAGCGGATAACCTGAGCCGAAAGTCAGGACAGAAAAAAGCGGTGAACCCTTACCGTAAGTAGGGACTGAAAAAGGCGAGATGGGCATTTCCTGTCTCGCCTCTTTTAAATGAAATAAACGAGAGAGATATATGGAAAATTTAAAAATCTATAGGGTTAAAGATAAATACGTCGCCTTTTTACACAGCCGTGACAGCCGAGTACAGCTCAACAAGCACCATTTGCGCCCTTATGTTGGAGTCGTACTTCACGTCGGCGAATTTAAATATTTTGTGCCGATGGAATCACCTAAACCGGCTCACGAAAAAATAAAACCGGGAATACATATTCTCAAGATGGACAAAGGCAGATTGGGTCTGCTGGGCTTTAACAATATGATACCTGTCAGGGACGATGTTTTGATATCCTTTAATATCGATGACGAACCAAGCGCCCATTACGCAATGCTGTTGAAGAAACAGGCGTATTTCTGTAATCGAAACAAAACCGATATACTTAACAAAGCGTCTCGGACTTATTATGAAGTCGTAAACAGTGAAAACAAGTTTCTCAAGGAGATTTGCTGCAATTTCAAGAAGCTTGAAAAAGCCTGTAAGCAATTTGACCCGAACCGATAATCAATGTTAGCACTGGCTCGGAGGGAGTCGAGCCGTATAAATAAAGAAGTCCCACCGAGAAGATCATCTCGTAGGGCGCGAGATGGGTAAAATAAAAAATGCTCACCGAGATGATGGCCACCTTTGCCGCCTGTCGTAAGGCGGCTTATAAATATGCGACCTGCTATTAACTGCCCCCTGCCGTTCGGGGACTTATAAATAGGCGGCTTGCAACTAACCCTCGCTCCCCTAAACGGGGAGCTTTTTATTAACTGTCAATTGTCTTGTTAAGATATTATTTATCGTTTATTATCTTGTAAAGATATTAGCACAATTGCGTATATTCGTCCATTCTTGTTATGCACAAACGTAAAACATCCTTTTTGTACAATTTGCGTGGTGGATTATATGGGCAATGTACACAAGTCGAGATTGCTGTTATTAAGCAATCAGCCGAAATTGTTGAAAATCGTGGAATTTCGCCGTTGAGAGTGGTAATATTGTGTAGTAAATCTAATTTAGGGGGAATAATATGGACATATTAAAAAAGATATTGCACGTCATCAAGGTTATTTATGGTGTCGTCTTCGCTATTGCCGGTGTGTGGTTGATTTTTGCTCCGAAAATGCCTGATAATGACACAGCGGTTACGATACTTGGTGCTATATTTTGCTTAGGTATCGCTGCAATACTGTTGAAGCCGAACAAAAAGGAAGCGCCACCAGCTAAACCCGTGCAGCCGACGCCTGAGCCGGTCACGTCGCCGATAAGCAACAATATATCATCGGCGCAGGGATATGAAGCCGGTGAACAGTGCACTATGGATAAAATCAATGGATTATCAACAAATAATTCAGTGTATCGCGTTAACAGTAAGGTACACAGCGACGATCTTGACGGCCTGCGTCGCGAAAATGCAAGGCTGCGCGAACAACTGACCCCCGAGCAAAGCGAATTGGTTGATATCAAGATGGACGTTCAGAAACTGAAAGCCCAAAATGATAAGTACCTTAAAGAAATCGCAGAAAACGAAGAAAAGCTTAATGAAGTCAAATGCCGGATCGTCGAAACAGAAGGTATGGATCTTGAAAAGGTAAAAAACCTATATGATAAATACCTCAAGCAAATTGAAGAAAGTGAAGAAAAATTGAACGCCGTTAAGCAGCAGATCACCGAAGTTGAAGATGTCGTTTCGCTTCAAAGCTTTGGACTGTACACACCGCATTATGATTTCATGCGCGCCGACGATTACAAGGCGCGTCTGCTTGAAATTCGTGCCCGTCAAAAGGACGCGGTGCGCGAGGGCACGGCGGTCAGCGGCAGCACAGCATGGGCTATAGACGGCGACACTAAAAAAGGCGGTAGGATGGTCGCCGACATGCAAAAGCTGCTTTTGCGTGCATTCAATGCCGAATGTGACGACGTTGTTGAACACGTCAAATATAACAACGTCGAAATCAGCGAAAGGCGCATAACAGCGTCGCGTGAGGCCATATCAAAGCTCGGTGCTATGATGGGTATCAGCATAACGTCCGTTTACTACGGAATGAAGCTTGATGAACTTCACCTTGCGTTTGAGTGGCAGCAGAAAAAGCAACAGGAAAAAGAAGAGCAGCGAGAAGCCCGCGCCGAACTGAAAGAAGCACAGCGGCTTGCCCGCGAGTTGGAAGAAGAACGCCGCAAGCTTGAAAAGGAACAGACGCATTATCAAAATGCGCTGGAAAAAATCAACGCGCAGCTTTTACAGGCGACCGGTGACGAAGCCGCCGCCATAGAAGAAAAGAAAGCTCACATCGAACAGCAGCTTGATAAGATCGACACTGCGTTCAAGGAAGTTGATTACCGTGAAGCAAACCAGCGCGCCGGATATGTTTACATTATATCTAATATCGGCGCGTTCGGCGAAAACGTGTATAAAATCGGCATGACCCGCCGCCTTGACCCTTCAGACCGTGTTGACGAGCTGGGCGATGCGTCCGTACCCTTTAAATTTGATATTCATGCAATGATATTTTCCGATGATGCGCCGAAGCTTGAAGCCGCACTGCATAATGCGTTTGCAGACCGCAAGCTGAATTTTGTGAATCAGCGCAGAGAATTCTTTAACGTCACTCTTGATGAGATTAAAAAAGTAGTTAAAGAAAACTTTGATAAGTCCGTCGAATTTATCGATACGCCCCCAGCCGAACAGTACCGTGAATCGTTGCTATTACGCGCACAGGCGAACGCAAATACATAGTTTTCAACTCGCCCTGCCCGCCGCTGCAACCCGGTAGGCAGGGCTTGTAACAGATATCCCTTGTAAACCTTTTATCTGCTACGGTTATAGCGTAACAAAATGTACCTCCGAAATCTATAACGAAATCGCCGAAATGACGCTTTTTCAATAGTTTCGCCAAAAACAAGAACATTTCGGCGAAAACAAGAATGCTTTGGAGATGATAATTGACCGTGCAATCGACTTATGAAATTCCCGATTTGACTGTGGTTTTCGCCAAAATCCGCAAAGGTAAGGACGCATCGGGGCTAACTAATCAGGAAATCGCCGACAAGTCCGGCATCGCGTACAACACCGTATGCAATATAACCGCCGGTACTGCAAAGCAAGTTTCGTTCCACAGTGTCGCCGCCATATGCGTTGTTCTCGGCCTGTCGCTCGATGAAACGTTGGGTTTGCGCGACACCGATACTAACGACTATATCCGTGAGCTTGAGATTGAAAACGCCTGCGCAAAAAATGACGTTGAGCACCACAAGCGCATGAACGCCGTTTACAGGCCGCTTGTATTCTGCCTTGTCGGTGTATGCGCAATTCTGCTGTGCGTGGGCGTGGGATATATCATATTTGATATGCAGCTAAAGAACATCGGCTTGTTCAAATCCGGCGGCTTAACGGTGCTGGCCGTGTTCCTGGCTATCGTGGTGCTTGCTGCAATCGCCCTGATCGTCTTTGCGGTGAAAACCGTAATCCACGATGCCAAAACAACAAAAAGCCCACAGGACTGACTCTGTGGGCATTATTCGCTATAAAATTATTTTCAGCGAATATCTAAGGGGGTCAAAGCGAATAATGAAATGCAAAAAATGCAAAGCCGATATACCGGACGGTTCAAAATTCTGCAATATGTGCGGCGCACGTGTGGCAGCAGGCCGCAAGCCGAAATCTCGCGGTAATGGTACAGGCAGCGTCTACAAGCGCGGCAGTGGCTGGACTGTGGTTATCGTCGAAGGATATGTAATCGACGAAAACGGCAAAGTGCATCGCAAGACCCGTTCTAAGGCCGGTTTCAAGACGAAAAAAGAAGCTATAGAATATATACCTATCCTTAAACGAGCGCCAGCTTCAAAGGCTAAAAACGCATCATTTACGCAGATGTATGAAGCGTGGCTGCCTACGCACCGTACCGGTAAAAATACAATAAACTGCTATAAATCAGCGTATAAATACTTTGAAGCTGTTTATCATTTAAACCTGCGCGATATCGAAATAGAAGATTTGCAGGAATGTATCGACGAATGCCCACACGGACGGCGCACTAAAGAAAACATGCGCGCACTATGCGGCCTTATCTACAAATATGCCATACCGCGCCATTATGCCGAGCTTAACTACGGTCAGTATTTAGCCGTTGACGGCAAACACAGCAGCAGGCCCGGCCTGCCTGATGATGCGCTGCCAAAGCTGAAAGCGCACGTTAACGACGTGTTCGGCGCGTCCTACGTCATTTGCCAGTGTTACTTAGGCTATCGCCCTACCGAGTTTGTCGCGCTGGATGCGTCACAGTATATCCGCGCTGAACGTGCATTTATAAACGGCATAAAAACCGAAGCCGGTATAGATCGCATCGTTACGATATCGCCGAAAATACAGCCGTACATTGACGCACTGTTACCGCCCGGTAAAGCGTCCGGCGCGGTGTTCGTCGACAAGGACGGCAAAGCCTTTACCGTAGAACGCTACAGGGCTTTATTTTATAACGTGCTTGAAGCCTGCGGCATAGATAATCCCACCCAAGAACGCGACGGAAAAACCTTTTATACATACACGCCGCACAGTTGCCGTCACACATTTGCTACCCTTATGAAGCGTGTAAAGGGCGCGGATAAAGACAAGCTTGAATTGATCGGGCACACCAGTGACGATATGTTAAGGTATTATCAGGACGTAAATTATTCCGATTTGCGCAAAATAACCGATGCTTTGTGAAAAAAACGCGTTGCGCTATTACAGACATACTACAGACAAGGCCATTTTTCAGCAGAAACGCAAGGTACAGATTTAGTAACTTTTCAGGGCAAAACATACCCTTAAACGCAAAAAAGACCCGAAAGCTTACACTTTCGAGCCTTATTTGTTGGTGGAGATAAGCGGGATCGAACCGCTGACCTCTTGAATGCCATTCAAAT